>MDTB01080749.1_pt1 | contig 11110 bp, 4 predicted proteins | sample 811161 | NCBI WGS metagenome assembly MDTB01 (sample SAMN05326650, study PRJNA326480) | marine metagenome | isolation source: seawater | place: Mediterranean Sea | collected 2009
GCATCATGTATCATAGCGCTACTTTCGTATGATACATGTACGAGTATTTATAAAAAAAACTTTTTAAAATACGTATATGTGCGTACGCGAAAAACCAACATACACACCACACACCGCCTGGTATTTATAACACTCTCATTATTGTGTCTAATATGATACGCCTATACGCCTCGTATATATCATATCATATGATATTCATTATACTAATTCTGCAACTTTACTAGGCGCTATTTTTTCCAACAATTCAATGTATCGTTGCTTTGCACTACTTGAGCTGCTTCCCATCTGCGCTCTCCATGCATCAAATTTCGCACGTTTCACCCACTCTTCCGGTCGTGGGGCGTTTATATTACAATCTCCACTAGTAGCTTGTTTGAATAATCCATAGAATTGTAATTTTTCTGCATCTGTCGCTTTGAATTTGACACTACGGTCTTCCAATATTTCTCTTGATAATTTCAAACATTTTTTAAATGTAGCATCTAATTTGGTTTCAGTTAGTTCAGATAAACGCCGTGGTACCGGGGCGTGTAATGATGAGCTTGCAGCTGCAACTGCAGCGGCTGCTGTAATTGTTTCCATATGCCCTGGACGATTTGTAGCTGGGGTCTTCTTCAACGCATTATTACTTGTCATTGACATACGCGGTGTTAAAGGGGATTGTGCATTTGGGGAGCCAGATTGGGCTCTGTTTCTGAAATTTGTATCACTAAAATTTGCAATCTTTCCCGGCCGTTTATTATTGTTGTAACTATTCACTTTATTATCTTCTTCAACATCATGAAATTCTTCAAGATCATCATCGTCGTAATCCTCATCACCTTCATCAATATAATCAATATCTCTACTTTCAACAATATCTTCTAAATCTACAGAATGCGACGCAGACATGCGGCGTGACTGTTGCTCCCTTACACGTGGCATCAATGAATTGACATATTTTAATCCACCATGGTGTTTTTCTCCATCCAATCCTACTAAATTCTTCTTTTTTTGTTGAGGCGACGATTTCTTGGCTTCTTCCGCAGCAATTTTCTCTTCCTCCCTTTGAGCAGCATGTTCATGACAAGCTTGTTCAATTTCATCAACCCAATCGTTTTTCAGCATTATGTTGTCGGCAACTACTGTAAATGTCTTCACAGGACTTTCGATTCTAAACGTTTCTGAATGGCGATCGCGATTAACAACAGATAATGATTCTAGTGGTAAATATTGATGTACTTTAAATTTGCCGCGTAAATTGGTACCACAATATATTAGCATATCGCTGAATAGAAAAAATGTATAACGTTGATCTCGTCCCGTATGAGATTTTTTAACTAGCTGACCTTCCTTTAATATTCTACGTCTGTGATTTTCTAACAGTTTAACAGTATTGCCAACGAATCGTTTCGAAATTCCAACAACTTCTTCATAATGTTGCCGTTGGCGCACGGCATCACGTAAGCTTGCTGATAACTGATGGACTTCGCCAATGATGTCTAATACATTTGCATCATGCGCTGTTGCCTTCATAACATTTTTAAACCAAGTTTTCTCTAAATGTTTGCCTTGTACCAATGCACGTTTATTTTCCGATTTTGACTTTGATTTACTACCTGTGCTGTCGGATTGCAAACCAAACAAAATTGCATCCCCGACGCTGTCCCAATCATGGTTCGAATATAAAAAAGATATCTTCGCCAATAATGCAGCAAATGCTCTCCGTTCTGTTTCCATTCCTAGTAACATGCACGCAGAAATAGTATATCTTACATGATCCAACACGATAGCTACCATTGACAAATCTGACGTAGACTCAAGAATTGTTGTTACGCAACCATAGAAATGTACCCAGCCAACTTCCAACATTAATGAAACAACTTCAGTGTTCATTTTACTATAATACACAATGGATTTTGAACTATGACCTTTTAACAAGGCTAAAGCACGTCGAACACTGAATGACAAATCCTGGTTGAATAATATAGACCATTTTCTAGGATCTTGCAAAATTTCTTCGTTAAACGATTTCTGCTTCCTTTTCGACCCTTGACTTACAGCAGCTGTTTCCACTGCTTTTGGCATTTCAATTTCATTATTTACAATCGTATCATATATCTCCTTAACGTATTCCTTCGTCAATCCTTGACCATCCAGTTGCCTCTGATATTGTTTTAATGTCATTTTATTTTTAGTTTTAACGCTTGGATTATGGGCATCCGTGTTTAACATAACGACGGAGAAGGACAATATATATGCTACGTCGGCATTTTTAAAGTCGCGTTTATTTGCTTCATAATATATGCGTGAAAACGTTTCTAAATATCGATCAATTTTCTGCGCTTCTCCTGGTAAGCGAAAGCCACCTTTAGTCAACATGGTTCTTAACGCTTCAACAAAACTTAGTGAAGTAAAGTTCATAGTTCTCATGTAAATGTCTCTTACATTTTTCATGAAAAGTTTATCAGCATCGGTATTACCACCATCATAGCCTAAGTATTCGCCAACTTCCTCTTCTTCAAGCTGGTCCAAATTTAAACGAATCCAATTAACAACGTCTCGAGGTGTATTTGCCAAGTATTTCTCATTGATCAAATATTTAATGCATTTTTTAAGTGATTTTTTCTTCGCCATGTTTAAAGCAGTTTGCAGCTGTTTTTCTTTTTCCTTATTTATTTCAAACCGTACACGTACACTAGCTCTACGATTCCTTCGTCGTTTCCTACCTGCACTTCCATTGCCAGAATTGCTATCAGTCGGTGGTGGCGATCCATCATTACTACTTGCATCAGAAAGAGTAGTTTCTCTACCTTCTACATTTGTCGATGGCATCCCTCCTTCTTGTTGTTGCTGCTGCTGCTGCCTTATTGGTGTCGATGAATTGTCTTTTTTACTATTTACCGTCGAAGGCCATGCAGTCCCTTCATTGTTACTGTTATCATCATCAAACTCTTCACCTTCTAAGTCCCAACCATGCTGAGTATGCCCACCACTTAGACCAACACCAGATGATCGTCGCGTATCTGGATCGCGTTCTTTTGTAATTAAATGCACTGTTGCGCTGGCATCCATTAATCCACGTTGTATCTGACTCAAAGCACTTAATGCTACTAATCTTAAATTACGTATACTTTCTTTATATTCTTTATCATCCTGGATATAATGCGATTGGATTTCACTAACCATTTGTAACGTTTCGGTTTCATCCGTGTCAACACCGGGCGCATTTCCATCTTCAGCTATGTCACACAATAAAGAACATAAATCATTAAATAATGCATTATGTGCTACAGTTGCAACGGTTTGATCATTGTCATAATTTAAAAATATTTCAACTAAGACTTGCGGTTGCATATCAAACCATGATTCTAACTCTTGTATCACTAAAACTTTTTGGTGCGGAGTGCTGTAGACACTACGAAGCGTACGTAACATCACATTTTCCAATAAAACTGCAAATTCAATCTTCAAATGTTTTCTAAATTTATTCCACAATCCGGAAATAATATTTAGATTTGCTTCAAAAATGTCTATATCATTACTAGCTGCATTCTCTAAAACAGTTGGCAAAATGAAACGGCGAATTATTATCGCAAAGGTTGGACTATTTTTAAACGACTCACTACTAACTTTTAATAGCTTTGTTAATGCATCCATGGATGCTAATTTCATATGATGATGTGGGTGTCTTTCAGATCCATTGCTGGAAGCATCACTACCACCACTGCTGCTATGTCTATGAAGCCGATCGAAACTGGAATTATTTGTTGATGATGTATGTAGATTGTTGCTATCTTTTAAATTCGAAATTTTACATAATAAAGACAATGTAATAAATAAACTGCGTCCTTCTACGCCAGCATCATTTTTTCCAATTATACTATTTGCAACATCCCACATCTCCCTCGACCAATTTCCTAATAGTTCATTTTCTAATTGCCTATCTTGTAAAATTGCATAATTTGTTTGCGTCATGGTATTATGATATCTATCTACATGATCCAATAGCAATTCAATGATAGCTTTACTTGGATCGGGTTCATCTTTATACCTTTTTGCATAACTTGCTTTGTGATCATTTGGTATACGTGTATATTGCATCAGATGTTCAAAAATTATAGATAAGCATTTGTTTGAGTTAACAGTAGTCACGTCTTCGCCTCTACATATTAAATGTAATAAGGAGGAAATAAGGCGACCAATTGATCCCATGTAACACCATTTAATCTTTTCAGACGTAACAATGGTTTCTATTAACTCTAACGCAAGAATTGCATTTAAAGAATCCCGATCCAATAGATCACAAATAGCAACAATTACTAACTCTATTGTCTCGCGAAATTTATTTCTTTCATTTTTATTCTTTGATCTTTTAAATATATAAGGTACATCTCTTACACTACGTATCAATCCATTGATTGAAATTTCTATTAATGTGGAATCGCTTGTGTACAAGCCAACAACAAACGGTCTGATAATACTGTACGAGGATAATGCTTTTTTATTCAGGCTACTTATCCCTTCACGAAAACTAGATAACGATGTTGTTTTCAACAAATTAGCATGTTGTAGCGAATCTAATACACCTAATGAAAGAGAAACAGGCCTTGATTTAATTTTTGAAGTTTGAGTATCTGATGAGTTGTCACTTTGTTGTTGCTGGAGCTGGTCATTATTTGGTCGAATAAGATGGCTTAAATCTTGCCTATATCCTAAATGCATTACAATACCTTTTGAATATCCAACTAAATTAGTCGAATAGCCACATGGTGATGAATTTATTGTTAAAGTATCAGTTGATGGTTTTTCCCCTTTTGATGTCATGATGAAGGATATATCAGTAACGGGTGGACTATCAAAACTGCGTCTTAAATATAGCTTTGCACGTTCATTTGAATTTGTTTTTCCGACATATATAATAGATCTCCCTTCAACATTCAGTACTTGCTCATATCCTATTGGTACAACGTCATCATCTTTATCTAATATTATTAACAAGTCCGTAACTGGATTTTGTTCCTTCTTAGGACTTAAATTAGTATTATTAGTATTGGTCATATTATTATTATTATTATTATTATTATTATTATTGCTTTGAGAAAAATTGTTTCCATTATTATTACTACCGCTGCGTCGTATACATAGCGAAATATTTTGTTCGCTGCTTGACACTTTGCCGAATTCAGCACGTTTGTTTCCTTCGACAGTTTTATCGATTTTTTCATAACCAGGTGGTGCTTTATCTTTTGTATTACAAAATATTATATCTGTAATTGGAAATATATTATTGTTTCCACCACTATTATTATTATTATTATTATCATTATTATTATTATTAGTTGAGCCTGGTGAATATGATTGTCCATGAGATGCTAATGTTTTAGATCTATGTGAAAAAGCCTTCGTGGTTTCCGTTTTTAGATCATCAAAAAACATACTTTCAGCAACGTTTAATTGAGACCATCGTTTTTTATCAGTTACTTGGACTAAAGACTGTCTTATTTTTCCAACTTCATTTAATTCCCCTAAACTATCTTGTAGTTCCTCTGCATCTTCCTCGGAACTATCTTCATTACTTTGTTGGGTACCACGTTGCATTGCATTACTCGAGGCAAGGGACGCCATCTTTTCTCTATATATTTTTGTATTGTGTTTGCCCTCACAAATGTAGTTGATATATATATATATATTATCGAATGTCTATATCTCGATTATATTTCAAGTAAGTAATGTTCCACACACATATATATATAAAAATATATACAATAACTATTGCTATAAATGAATATATAATCATTCGAATATGTTATTATATCTTCTTGCCAGGCTTGCTGGCTTGCCATTAGCTACCATAGGTATACCAGGTAGATTATCTTGGAGTTGTGAGAAATAATTTTGCAAATTCGCACAATGCTGTGTGTATGTATTAATCCTGTCTGGATATGGATAGACAGATAAAAGATGATAAGACGATGTAATACTATGGAAATAATATGGCATTGTTGTGATGTGATCTCGAGTTGATAAGTGAATTAAGTACAATTTAATCGTAGTCATATTTGTCCTATATGATTGCTACATCTATAATTTCTAATATAATTTTGCTGAAAAATCGTTATAAATAGAAAATCTAAATCTTCGTCGTTATCTGGCAGCAAAACAATTGAGAGTGCCTGAGTGCCTAAAAAAAAAACATTTGCTAATGTTATTTACCTGCTAATTTTACTAAACGTTTGTTGAAAATTAGCCTTTACTACATATTAGAAGAAGAAAGGCTTATTACTTACAGTTACATAGTATTATAAACAACTAAATACATATACAGACATACATATACACACATACACACATATAGATAGATTTAAAAGAATCTTCATTCAGTTTGTAAAACAAAATCATTGTGTGAATATAGAGACTTACGGTCAACATAAACACACGTGTACAAGATTAGTTCATACGACTTTCCGTTAGTAATAGTTTTTTATATCAATTATATTGTTGATATATAAACATCATTTTATAGGAAAATTCGTTAAAAAAGGGAGAAAAAAAAAAGAAATAACGACAAAATATAAAATAAATAATAATAGTTTTTAATACAATCAACCAGTAAACAACGACAATCACAATGACAACCATGTTAAAACCAAGTATTAAAAAACATGTTTATAACAACGATCGCCACGCTGGAGCTGGTGCTGCAGCTGGCGCTTCAAAAGCAAAGGCGAAAAAGAAAAGAAAAAATAATAAGCATGCGTCTATTATACCAGATATTATCGAAGAACGTAGAAAATCATCATCTACTGGTGAAATAAAAATTTACAAATATAAAAAAGGAAAATATCTAGGCAAAGGTGGTTTTGCTAGATGCTACACGATGACAAACATGAAGGATGGCCGCATTTATGCCGGCAAAGTAGTCTCCAAAAGCTCGTTGGTTAAAAGTAAAGCAAAGGCAAAATTAATTGCTGAAATAAAAATTCATAAACATCTTAACCACAGACATATCGTAAAATTTGAACATTTTTTTGAAGACAAGGTAAATGTTTACATATTATTGGAAATATGCACAAATAGCACAATGATGGAGTTGGTGAAAAAACGAAAGAGGCTTAGTGAGCCTGAAGCACGGTATTACACTTTACAAATGATCGATGCATTGCGTTACTTGCATAGGCACAATGTTATTCATCGAGATATGAAGTTAGGTAATTTATTTTTAAACAAAGACATGGAAATTCGTGTTGGGGATTTAGGATTAAGTGCGAAATTGAACGATCAAAGCGAGCGGAAAAAAACGATTTGCGGTACGCCAAACTACATAGCGCCAGAAATCATTGCTGGAAAATCACATAGTTTTGAAGTAGATGTATGGTCACTTGGTGTCATATTGTTCACCATGCTTTTCGGCAAACCACCATTCGAGACAAAGGATGTCAAAAGTACGTATAGAAAGATACGTCATGGAGATTACTCTTTCCCCTCCCATTCTGCGAATGTATCAAAAGAAGCAAAATCGTTAGTCGCCTCGATTTTACAGTTGAATCCAGAGAAACGCCCGACATTAGATGAAATGTTGTGTCATGAATGGTTTACCGGTTACAGTGCCGTAATACCGAAAACGCTGCCTCAAAGTGCATTGACAACAGAACCAAACTTCTACGATTTAGAGTGCCAAAATTTAGGCATCGCAAATTATCGCAGCAGTAGTAGTAGTAGCAATGGCAACAGCAGTAGTAACAAATTACGCTTAAGCAAAGATTCTGGTGGCAGACGTCCATTAGGGCAATTATCTGGAAATAAAAGTTCGAAATCAAGCAAAAGTTCAAATTTAAATGGCGGAAACAATTTAGACAAAGAGACCTTGACAAGTGCTTCTAGTAAGACGAAAGGTGTAGAAAATTCAAGCAAAAAGAGCAATGACAAGTTTTTGAAAAAGAGCAAAACAGGTGAGAAAAAGCAAAGACCGTCGAGCGCACGTTACAATGCAAGATCGAAATTAGCAGGAGGTGGTTCATCATCTGATAGCAACGGCAAAAAACAAACATCTTCCTCTCGGCCTCAAACTGCTGGTTCAAGCAGTAGTAGCAAACGTTCGACGGCTTCATCAAAAATTTCACAAAAGCAAGCTTGGAGCGATGCAAGAAAAATGAATACACCAACTGAAGTATCGCCTTCGAATTATGGGGAAGTACCTGTTAAAAAATCGAGCAATAGTAATAGTCACCAAGACAACAATGAAAAAACAATAGACAGTAGTAATAACAAAAAGAGCAGCAGTAATAGCAAGAAAAAGAAAAGCAGCAGCAGTAAAAGCCGACAAACATCATCATCGGGATCAACTGTTCAAAGCTTAGGTACATTGAAGCATATGCATTTACATCTAACGCGTAGTTTCGCGATGGCCTCAGGTGAGAAGCCATTACCAGAAGATTTCGAAGATATGTTATGCAAGGAAACGGAAGCCATGAGTATTTTACAAACACCATCCGTATGGGTCACGCGCTGGGTCGATTACACAAGTAAATATGGGCTTGGTTACATGCTTGCAAACGGTAGCATCGGTGTATATTTCAACGATTCTACAAAAATCGTATTATCCTCCAATGGTAACAATTTTGAATACATGGAAAGAACATCTGCAAGGGCTGCAAAGATTGCTGCATTGAAAGGATTGGCATCTCCAGAGGCACAACGTGCCTCTCACACTTTGACAGATTTTCCAACGACGTTAACAAAAAAGGTAACATTGTTGAAGCATTTTAAAAGTTATTTAAAAGGACAAGATGAAAGTCGCAGTGACGTTCCATCCAAAGATGAAATAGATGCATTAAAAGCAGGAAGCGGGGACCAAAGTATGATTTACGTTAAAAAATGGGTTCGCACCCGACATGCAATTTTATTTCGAATGTCAAATCGTACGGTTCAAGTTGCATTTTTTGACAAGACTGAAATCATATTAGCTTCTCAAGCAAAACTCGTAACATATGTTGATAAATCTAGAAAGCGTACGACGTACTCATTATATGAAATTACCAGATCAAAACGAAGTGAAATACAAAAACGCTTGAAATATACCAAGGATATATTACAACAATTAATATCAGGTAAAAGAAGTAGTAGTTAATTTCGTTTGATTTTGTGGCACTCAATTTTTGAAAATCATATTATTGATAATATATATGGGCAAAAACTACAAATAGTATAAAGAAAGCAAAAACAAAAATATTTGAAAAATAAATTAAAATGAAAGGAAAGAAAAGACATGACAAAATAAAAAACAGTGTTTCTTTTGGTTGTATTGCATTGTATGCAATGTAAATGAAAAGGAAATGCGACACAGTGTAGTAGAGAGAGAGAGCAGGAGGGTAATAAAAGTCTCCAGGCAATTAAAATGAAAAAATAATATAAGAATAAAAATAAAATTTTATATATATATCAAAACATATATTGAAAAATTGTATCATAATAGTAGGCATATATCATTAGAGCTATTATATACTTTAATTATGATAATAATGTTATATAATATGTAATATGATGGAAAGATAGTTAATTAAAAATATATGATGCGTATATATACATTAAAAAAAAGACAAAACATTTTTTTCTTTTAAAAAATTTTTCTCTCTCCGGCACTCTCTCTTTCTCTTCTTTTCATGATGTGTTCCCTTTTTTATAACAAAGCAGCTTTCACTCCACAAGCTTGAAAAACACCTTCCTTTTTGGCTAGTAAAAGGCGATAAGTAATTTATGAAAGCTGGCCACAGTCTGCAACAATGATTTTAGCAGAGGTTTGTCCGCTTTGACTACCGTAGGATTCAACTTTTTTAACAACATCCATACCTTTGGTAACATTACCGAAAACGCAATGTTTGCCGTCCAACCAGTTGGTTTCAACAGTGCACAAAAAGAATTGGGAACCATTGGTATTTGGGCCTGCGTTTGCCATTGACAATACACCTGGACCAGTATGTTTCAATTGAAAGTTTTCATCTGCAAATTTTTCGCCGTAGATTGATTTACCACCAGTACCGTTTTGGCGTGTGAAATCACCACCTTGGCACATAAATTGCGTGATAACACGATGAAATGGGGAACCTTTGTAGCCGAAACCTTTCTCACCGGTACATAATGCACGGAAATTTTCAGCAGTTTTTGGGACAACATCAGCACGTAAAGTCATTTCAATTCTACCTAAAGGTTGGCCATCGGCTGTGATATCGAAGAAGCATACTGGATTAGACATGTTTTTTTATTTGTTTTTTGTTTGTTTTGATTTAAAGTTTTAATTGTTTGTTTTGTTATTTCTTAGATTCTTTCTATTTTTAGTTTTAAGTGCATATATACATTTTTTTTCAAGTGTATGTATATGCAGCGTTATTAGTCGTCTGTATTTCTAATACTAAACCACTGCTAATTTTTTTCAATTCAACATATAATCAAAAGAAGAGAAAAAAGAAATCAAACAACACAATCAACAATTTTTTGTACTGGTAGTGTATTAGTATAACACTTGTGAAAATAAGTCTATATAAAGATCTTTCGACGGAAGAAGAATGTGTGGTGCGTGTGTGGCTATCAATCAAAAAGAGTTTTCAATGTTGTTCTTTTTCAGGTTTTGGAAAGATAGGGAAGTTTTTTATACTAAACAATGGAAGAGTTGTATTGTAAATGTAGAATGTATATTTTTAGCGCCAATTTTTTCCGCGGCGTTTCATTACTAAAAATGGAATGTATCCGGATTGAACACACTGAGCATACATTACATTGTGTATAGAGTTAAAAAAGTATAGGTCGAATAGGATGAAACTATAGAAAAACAAAATAAATAAAAAGGCTGGATGATCTCTAATTTTCCAAAAATACCAAAAAAGAATCTACCAGGTATTATCTGGAAGAAAGAAACGCAACTTGATGCCGCCTGCTATTTCTATATTACTGTATAGAGCCGCTGTGTGTATTGTCTTAAGGTTGCTAAGCAACCTGATTTTTATTTTTTTGTTATTGTGGTGAAGAAGGTGCGAAGCAAACATACATATACAAACTAAAACGATGATTTTTAGATGATACAGTAGTGCAATCTTAATCTGGCAATAATAACTGTATTTATGAATGAATAAATAGA
>MDTB01145391.1_pt1 | contig 11110 bp, 10 predicted proteins | sample 811161 | NCBI WGS metagenome assembly MDTB01 (sample SAMN05326650, study PRJNA326480) | marine metagenome | isolation source: seawater | place: Mediterranean Sea | collected 2009
AAAATTGATTCGAAGAAATATTCTGGTTTAGCTTTTGGTCTTGGTATTGAAAGAATTGCGATGCTGAAATATGAAGTTAATGACATTAGAGATTTTTATAAATCAAACTTAGATTTCTTGAGGCAATTCAAATGAAAATAGTTTATTCACATTTGCTCAATTTCTTGGAAAAAAAACCATCTATTGAAGAGCTCTCCGATAAATTATTTCAATTAGGGCATGAGCACGAGATAGAAGGTGAAATTTTGGACCTTGAAATTACACCTAATAGAGGTGACTGCCTATCGTTAAAAGGCCTTGCTAGAGATCTTAATCATTTCTACTCTGCGAAACTTGATCAAAAATTTTTTAAAGATGAATTACCAGATGCAAATTTAAAATTTGAAAATAAAGCTGAAGATTTATGTCCAAATATATGTTTTGTGGAAATTGAGATTGAGGGAAAAGTTGAAGTTTATGCACCTTATCTAGAAAATTACTTTCAAGACTTAAATCTTAATAAGAACAATCTATTTACCGATATATCTAACTACCTTGCCTATGAAATAGGTCAACCAACACATTGCTATGATGTCACCAAATTCAATGGTCCTTTAGTGCTTGAAAAAAGAGATAAACAAGAAAAATTTAAAACACTCCTGGGAACTGAAATACTACTTGAAGGAGATAATTTGGTTTTTACCATCAATGATGTTGCAGTTAATTTGGCTGGGACCATTGGAGATGAAAGCACTTCATGCAATGAAGATACAACAAAAGTTTTAGTAGAGTGCGCTTATTTTAAACCTGAGGAAATTCTCGGTAAAGCACGTCAATACAATCTTAATTCTGAGGCATCTTACAAATTTGAGAGAGGAGTTGATTACCTTGCGCAAGAAGAAGTCTTAAGAAGATTTATCGCCATTGTTCAAGACCATGTAAAGGTTAAGTCTTGCACCCTTAAATCAGAACAACGAAAAATAGATTTGCTTCAAGTCGAATTTGACTTCCAGAAAATTAATAAAGTCATAGGTACAGATTTAACAGATTTACAACAAAAAGAAATCTTAGAATCTTTATATTTCGAAGTCTCAGATATTGTTAAAGTACCTCCACACAGATCAGATATTGACCAGCTGAATGATCTGGCGGAGGAGATAACCAGAATGATTGGTTACAACAATATTGCATCTAAAACATTATCTTTGCCTGTAAAAACAAAACAAACATCCAAAAATTTTGAAACATCATGCCGAAACTTTCTGGTGAATAGTGGTTTTTTTGAGACTATCAACTTCCCTTTCAATGATAACGTTGATGAATCAGCGATATCTGTAGATAATCCTCTTGATAAGCAAAGATCAAAAATGCGTGTTTGTATCACGAAATCCCTGAAAGAGAATGTTGTTTACAATCAAAACAGACAAAAAGATTCAATTAAATTGTTCGAATTCTCAGATATTTACACGAAACAAGAAAATGAAAGAAAGCTGTCAGCGATTGTATGCGGCCGAACTAATAAAAATTTTAAAGAATTTAATCAGCAACTTGATTATTCCTATTTGAAAGGTCTAATTTGTACAATTTTTGAAGAGCTTCTTGGAGAAAAGCCAGATTTTGAAGAAAGTGAATCAGATAACTATGATTTTTATGAAAAAGTTCATTTTAGCGGTAAGCATATTGGTAGAATTGGTCGATTATCTAAAAAATTTATTAATTCAAAAGTAAAAACTCCTGTCTTTAGTTTTGAAATATCAATTAATGATCTGGAAATTTCCAAAAAAAAATATCACAAAACCTCAAACTTTCCAGTTTCATATCGAGATCTATCTTTCAGCTTAGATTCTCATAGCAACTTAAGTGATCTAGCAAATCTGGTAAAAAAAGTAAGTGAGGAAAACTATTTGCTTACTGATACCTTTATTTTTGATTTATTTGAAAATAAAAAATTAAACATCTTGAAAGTGGGGTATAGATTCAAATTTCAATCAATTGAAAAAAGCTTAACCGACGAAGAGATAGATAAAGTAATGGGTTCACTTATGAAAGATGCTCTCCTAATCAATGGCATAAATATTGAGGGCTTGTAATGTCTTATATTTTTACGTCTGAATCAGTATCGGCTGGCCATCCTGATAAAATCTGTGATCAAATTTCTGACGCAGTCTTGGATGCTTGTCTTACTCAGGATAAAAACTCTCGTGTGGCCTGCGAAACCATGGTCAAAAACAATAATGTTATCTTAGGTGGCGAAATTACTACTACTGCTGAGATTGATTATGAACATATTGCTCGCAATGTGGTCAAAGGCATCGGTTATGATCATGAGGCACTTGGATTTAGCTACGATTCTTTTGAATTTGCCAACTATATTTCAGAGCAAAGCCAAGACATAAGCACAGGGATTGCCCGAGGAAAGCAGTTGGGGTCAGGGGATCAAGGCATTATGTTTGGCTACGCTTGCCGTGAAACTCCAGAGTTGATGCCACTACCCATTGCTTTGGCCCATCAACTGACACGCAAACATGAAGCTTTACGTCAAGATAGAGGTCTTGGGCTGAGACCAGACGCCAAATCCCAAGTGGCAGTTGAATACAATGATAATTACCAACCGCAAAGAATTGATTCAATTGTTTTTTCTAGTCAGCACAACCCAGACCTATCACTAGAACAATTGCGTGAACTTATACGAGAAGAAATCATCTACAAAACATTGCCACGAGATTTAATAGATGGCAAAACTAAATTTTTTGTTAACCCAGCGGGTCGTTTTGAGGTTGGTGGTCCGGTAGGTGACTGTGGTTTAACGGGTCGTAAAATCATAGTTGATACTTATGGCGGGATGGCACGTCATGGGGGGGGAGCATTTTCTGGTAAAGATCCATCCAAAGTTGATCGCTCAGCAGCTTATGCCTTAAGACAGGTTGCTAAATCTTTAGTTAAATCTAACTTTGCAGATTATTGTGAAGTTCAAGCTTCTTATGCAATAGGGATATCAAAACCAGTGTCACTATTCATTAATACATTTGAGTCAGAAAAAGTGTCTATGAAAGAAATCTATGGAATAGTTAAAGATAATTTTGACTTAACACCTGATGGGATCATAAAAAACCTTTCTCTTTTAAAGCCTATTTACACCAAAACAACAAATTATGGGCACTTTGGGAGAGAGAATGAAGGTTTGTTATGGGAAAGTTCAAAAAAATTAGTTTAAAATTAACAAATGAAAATTTCAGTTGTCAGTGGTGGATTTGATCCAATACATTCAGGCCATATCTCATACATTAAATCAGCTAAAAAATATGGAGAATACTTAATTATTGCTCTGAATAGTAATGAGTGGTTAGTAAATAAAAAAGGTAAGGCTTTCATGCCATTTGAAGAAAGAAAGTCAGTACTCGAAAACTTAAAAGATGTTGATGAAGTGATTGCATTTGATGATGATGCGGCTGGTAGTGCAACAAATGCACTAATTAAAATCAAAGAAATGTACCCAAATAGTGAGATTAATTTTTGTAACGGAGGAGACCGCGGCAAGGATAATATTCCAGAAATGAAAGTTGATGGAGTTAATTTTGTATTTAGTGTTGGTGGGGATGATAAAAAGAATTCAAGTAGCTGGATACTAAAAAACTGGCAGTATGATGGCGAAGAGAGAGTATGGGGCAGTTTTTATAATTTGTATGATACTGATGGAATTAAAGTGAAAGAGCTAATAGTTGAACCGGGGAAAGGTATGAGCCTGCAGAAACATTTTAAAAGAAGTGAAATATGGTTAGTTTCAGAAGGGGAATGCATTGTAAATTATTCTAAAGAGTCTCCAGATAATACACACCAGATCAATTTAAAACAATATGACCAACTTACAGTTGAGCTTGGTGATTGGCATCAAATAACCAATCCATTTAAAAAAGTTTGCAAAATCATAGAGATTCAGTATGGAGAGGAAACTGAAGAAGATGATATAGAACGACATAGCTACTACTGATTAAAAATGCATGATTTCAAAGTAAAAGATATTAGTCTGGCGAATTTTGGTAGGGAAGAAATATTGTTGGCACAAGATGAAATGCCAGCACTCATGCAATTAAAAGAAAAATACAAAGATGAGCAGCCTCTTAGAGGAGCAAGAATTATGGGATGCATCCACATGACTATTCAAACAGCTGTTTTAATTGAAACCCTGATTGATTTGGGTGCAGAAGTTAGGTGGTCATCCTGCAATATCTTTTCAACTCAAGATCACGCTGCTGCAGCAATTGCTGACCAAGGTATTCCCGTTTTTGCCTGGAAAGGTGAAACAGAAGAGGAGTATGAGTGGTGCTTGGATCAAACTATTAATAAAGATGGAAAGCCCTGGGATGCTAACATGATTCTTGATGATGGTGGTGATTTAACAATCAAAGTGCATCAAGAGTATCCAGATATGCTTAGGCATATTCATGGTATTTCAGAAGAAACTACAACAGGAGTTAAGCGCTTAAAAGAAATGCTTGCTAATGGCGAGCTCAAAGTCCCAGCTATTAACGTAAATGACTCAATTACTAAATCAAAAAACGATAATAAGTATGGTTGTCGACATGGTCTTGATGACGCTATCAAGCGTGGCACAGATATGCTTTTGTCAGGAAAGAAAGCTTTAGTTATTGGTTATGGTGATGTTGGGAAAGGTTCAGCAGACTCATTAATGCAGCAAAAAATGATTGTGGATGTTACAGAAGCTGATCCAATTTGTGCAATGCAAGCTTGCTTTGATGGTTTTTCAGTGGTGTCGGCTTATAAAGAAGGTGAAGTTTCAAGTGATGGCTCAAATTTAGATAAAGAATTATTAAAAAAATATGATCTGGTCGTCACTACTACTGGCAACATCAATGTATTGAATAGATATATGCTGGATGCCTTAAAATCCGGTTGTGTGATCTGTAATATTGGTCATTTTGATAATGAAATTGATGTGAGTTACTTAAAAAATTTTAATTGGTATGAAGTAAAATCTGGGGTTCATAAAATAATCAGATCAAATGATAATTATTTAATACTTTTAGGTGAGGGTCGTTTAGTGAACTTGGCACTGGCTACTGGTCACCCAAGCAGAGTTATGGATGGCTCCTTTTGTAATCAGGTTTTAGCTCAAATTATGTTATACAAAGATGGTTTTGCAGATAAAAAAGATAGTGAAAAAGAAATCTATGTAAAAGTTTTACCAAAACAATTAGATGAAGAAGTGGCCTCTTTAATGGTAAAAGGTTTTGGAGGAACTATAACAAAACTTACACAAGATCAGCAAGACTATATCTCTGTAAATAGTAATGGCCCATTCAAGGGTGATTCTTATCGTTATTAGTTTTAAAATATTTACCAGGCTGAGTGGCAGAGTGGTCATGCAGCGGACTGCAACTCCGTTTACATCGGTTCGATTCCGTTCTCAGCCTCCAGAATTATTTTTTTAGTAATTTTTCGATATTTTTAAATTAAGGTTTAAAATTTATACACATGAAAACACACATTAAAAAATTAGAACATGAGAGTATTTATATTCTTAGAGAAGCAGTAGCAGAAGCTAAAAACCCTGTAATGTTGTATTCAATAGGCAAAGATAGTGCTGTAATGCTGCATATTGCAAAAAAAGCTTTCTATCCAGACAAGCTTCCTTTTCCTCTGCTTCATGTTGATACAAGATGGAAATTTAAAGAAATGTATGAGTTTAGGGATAAAGTGGCTGAGCAGGGTAATTTTGAACTTAAAATATTTACTAACCCTATAGGAGTAAAAGAAAATATAAATCCTTTAGATCATGGGTCTGAGATACATACAGATATTATGAAAACACAAGCACTAAAGATGGCTTTAGATGAGAATGCTTTTGATGTTGCTTTTGGTGGGGCAAGACGGGATGAAGAAAAATCTAGAGCAAAAGAAAGAATTTTTTCTTTTAGATCAGAAAAACATTCCTGGGATCCAAAAAATCAAAGACCAGAACTATGGAATAACTTCAATACTAGAAAGAGTGCAAAAGAATCAATCAGGGTTTTTCCACTTTCAAACTGGACTGAACTTGATATATGGCAATACATCTATGAAGAAGAGATAGATATTGTTCCATTATATTTTGCTTCAAAAAGAAAAGTAATTGAACGCGATGGCATGTTGCTTGATGTTAATGATGACAGATTAAAACTCAAAGCTGGCGAGAGTGTTATTGAAAAAACAGTTAGATTTAGAACTCTTGGATGTTACCCACTTACAGGAGCAGTAGAGTCTAATGCATCAACCCTAGAGGAGATAGTTTTGGAATTATTGAAATCTACCTCAAGTGAACGACAGGGAAGAGCAATAGATAAAGATGAAAATGCTTCTATGGAACAAAAGAAAAAAGAAGGGTACTTTTAATGAGCAAGAATGGAGAAATAAAAAAATTTATAAATAAACAGAACTCTTTAGACACACTAAGGTTTATTACTTGCGGAAGTGTAGATGATGGAAAGAGCACCCTACTTGGCAGGATGTTGTATGAGGCCCATTTGATTTTTGATGATCAGGTTGAAAATTTAGTTAGCGATTCAAAAAAGATTGGTACTCAAGGAGGTGAAATAGATTTTGCCTTATTGGTTGATGGTTTAGCAGCTGAAAGAGAGCAAGGTATAACAATTGATGTTGCGTATAGATTTTTTAGTACTGAAAAAAGAAAGTTTATAGTTGCTGATTCGCCAGGTCATGAGCAGTACACCAGAAATATGGTCACAGCAGCATCAAACGCTGAGGTAGCAATTATCCTTATTGATGCAAGAAATGGTATTTTGCCGCAAACCAAGAGACATTCATTTATAGCGAGTCTTGTCGGAATAAAAAAGATTATTGTTGCAGTTAATAAAATGGATTTAATGAATTTTGAGAAAGAAATATTTGAAGAAATTATGGAAGATTATAAAAAAAATGTACTATCAGAAGTTGAATTTGATGAAGTAAGTTTTATACCAGTCTCAGCACTTGGAGGCGATAATATAATAATAAATTCACCCAAAACGCCTTGGTATTCTGACAAGCCCTTAATGAGCATGCTTGAGTCAATAAATATAGACAAAAAAGAAAAAGATATATTTTCTATGCCAGTTCAATATGTAAATAGGCCTAATTTAAATTTCAGAGGTTTTAGCGGGACAATTAGTTCAGGTTCATTGTCAATAAATGATGAAATCTTTGTTTCAAGTTCAACTCAAACTGCCAATGTAAGTGAAATTTACATAGCTGACAAAAATACTGAATCCTGTAAAGAAGGAGATGCAGTGACCATAACGCTAAATAAAGAAATAGATATTTCACGAGGCGATATTTTATTTAACAAAAGTTATGAAGTTAAAAAAAGTAATGCATTTCTAACTAACTTAATTTGGTTTAATGAAAAAGCCTGCTTTTCTAATAGGTCATATATTTTGAAATCAGGAAACAAACAAACAGGCTGCGAGATTCTGAAGATTAAAAATAAAATTAACATAAATAATTATGAAAAGATTGTTGCTGGTTCGTTACAAATGAATGATATCGCTGAATGTGAAATATTGCTTGATAATGAATTGTGTTTACTACCGTATAGGGAAAATAAAACTCTGGGAAATTTTATTTTAATAGATAAAAGTAGCAACCTAACTGTTGCTGCGGGAACAGTTAAACATGATTTAAGAAGGGCTACTAATGTAAAATGGCAAGACACTGAAATTACAAGGCAAAACAGAGAAAAACTTCTTAATCAGAGAGCATTTGTTATCTGGTTTACAGGATTGAGCGGTTCAGGCAAGTCAACTATTGCTAACATGCTAGAAAAGAAATTATCATCAGATGATATTCTTACTTATTTACTTGATGGAGATAATCTGCGACATGGATTAAATAAAGATTTAGGGTTTAAAAAGGAGGATCGAATCGAAAACCTAAGGCGAGTAGGAGAAGTTTCAAAAATCTTGCATGATGCTGGTGTTGTAGTTTTAGCTTCATTTATTTCCCCATATGAAAAAGATAGAAAGGCAATTAGAAACTTATTTGCAGATGAAGATTTTATAGAAATTCATATTGATGCAGATCTTGAAACTGTAAAATCTAGAGATCCAAAAGGGCTATACTTGAAGGCAATAGAAGGTAAAATTCCAAATTTTACTGGAGTAAGCTCAGCATATGAAGCTCCACAATCACCAGACATTAAAATTAATACCAAAGACACTTCAGCTGAAAATGCAGTAAAAATAATATTAGATTATTTAAAGGAAAAAAATGTCATCTGAGACAAAAACAAGAAGCTTTTTAAAGGCAGTATCATGGAGAATAATAGCTTCAATTCTAACAACAATCATTGCATATTCCTTCGGGCTGCCTGCAAAAGCTATAGGATTGGTTTTCTTTGCTGATCTTGTAATTAAATTTATACTTTATTTTATACACGAGCGAGTCTGGGTAAATTATATTAAGTTTGGTAAAACAAATTCAAATAAGTAACATGTTATTACCCAGCGCAAGCAAAAAAGATCTGATTTCAATAGTATGCGATCTTGGCAAAGAAGCAGAATCAATAAGAAAATCTAATTTTCAGATAGGCTTCAAAGAAGACAGTTCACCAATCACTAAAGCAGATCTTTTAATAAATGAAGAGCTTAATAAATTCTTTTTAAATACTGATTTTAAAAATGTAATATCTGAAGAAAATGCGGAAGTTCCCTATAGAGAAAGAAAAAAATGGGAGTTTTTTTGGTGTGTAGACCCTATTGATGGAACAAAAGAATACACAACAGGAGGAAGCGATTACACAATTAATATAGCTTTATGTTTGAAAGATAGGCCTATATTTTCCATTGTCTACGCACCTGCTAGAGAAGAGTTATATATTGCGGAAAAAGATCAAGGTGCAACAAAAAATAACAAAAAGATTGCTGTAGATAGTAACACTAGTAATTTTCTGCACTTAGTCGCTAGCAAATCACACCTTAATAAGAGAACACAAAATTACATAGACAAAATTTCATTAGGCCGTGACATCAATTTGATACAATTTGGTAGTTCCTTAAAAATTTGCAAAATTGCAGAGGGCAAAGCACATCTTTACCCAAGGTTTGGTCCTACAATGGAGTGGGATACATGTGCTGCAGATTTACTTCTTACAGAAGCTGGAGGGTCAATGCTTGATGAAGAGAACAAAAAACTAATTTATAACAAAGAAAATTTATTAAATCCTTTTTTTATTGCATCATCATATAAATAAGTTGTACAAATGAAGGTTTTTGTAACAGGTTCCTCAGGTTTTATTGGTTTTCACTTAATCAAGAAATTAATAAAATTAAACTATGAAGTTGTTGGTGTTGATGATCATAACGATTATTATAATGTTTCATTAAAAGATCTTAGAAGAGAACTTTTAGAGTCAAAAAATTTTATCTTTCATAAAAAAAATATTAGTGATCTAGAGGCGATTGATGGTGAATTTGATATTGCAATAAATCTTGCTGCTCAGGCAGGTGTTAGAGTTGAAAAAGAAAAAGAACATTTATATCAATCTTCAAATATTTTTGGTTTCAGATCATTTTGTAATTTCTGTAAAAAAAATAAAATAAAAAAAATAATTTATGCCTCTAGTAGCTCTGTCTATTCTGATAGGCATCCAGGCAAATTTAATGAATTGACTACGCCACTAGAACCTAAATCAAATTATGGTTTATCAAAGCTTTCGAATGAAGAGGATGCAACACTATTCCTAGAAGATTATGATGCATCTATTGTAGGGTTACGTTTTTTTTCAGTTTATGGTCCTTTTGGAAGGCCAGACATGGCTTATTTTTTGTTTTCTGAGTCAATAAAAAAGAAAAAAATTATAACTCTTAATAATGAGGGAAAAATGTATAGGGATATGACTTATATCGATGATGTAGTTGATGGAATATTGGGAGCAATAAATTATGTCATGAATTCTAATAATAAAATTAAGAATGAGATATTTAATATAGGAAATGATAAACCCATTAAGACATCCGAACTTTTAAAAAAAATCGAATTATATTTTAATCAAAAAGCAAAAACTAAAATTGAACACTCAAAATGCGAGTCATTAATTACTCATGCTGATATTACTAAAGCAAAAAATCTATTAGGATATGATCCTAAGGTTTCTTTTGATGAGGGAATACTAAAGTTCCTTGATTGGCATAAAGACTATGAGAATTTTTAAAAAGTTAAAGTTAGCAATTGTAGGTTATGGTTTTGTTGGCAAAGCAACAGATCAGGGCTTTAATAAAGCTGTAACAAAGTATATTGTTGATCCTCTATTAGGCACGTCTATAGCAGAATTAAAAGACTTCGAACCCGAAATAGTTTTTATATGCGTGCCAACCCCAATGAATGATGATGGCAGTCAAGATGCATCCATTATTTCCTCAGTAACTCAAGATCTTTTTAAATATTGCCCAAATGCAATTAAAGTTGTTAAGAGTACTGTTCTTCCATCTATTTTAGATGAGTTAAAAGATATTGATGCTAGCCTTGTATATAATCCTGAATTTCTTAGAGAAAAGCATGCCAATTTTGATTTTATTAAATCTGATATGATAATTTTTGGGGGAGATCGAAATATCTCTACACATGTATCAAATGCATACCTCAGACATTCTAGATGTGAGACAAAAGAACATATTTTCACTGATCTTAAAACAGCATCTTTAATAAAATATGCAATAAATACTTTTTTAGCTTCAAAAGTAATTTTTTTTAATGAATTACACTCTCTTTTTAATAACTTGGAAACATCTGATGACTGGGATATGGTAATTAACATCATTTCAAGAGATAAGCGTATTGGAGATAGTCATATGCAAGTGCCAGGCCATGATGGCAGAAAGGGTTTTGGTGGAGCGTGTTTTCCAAAAGATAGTTTGGCATTAATTAAATTTGCAAAAAATTTAGGAGTCGAACTAAATTCATTGATATCAACTGTAAGGATTAACAACAAATTAAGATCAAAATATAAAGAATTAGATTCAAGAGAAAATGAACAAAATGTGTCTTTCGATGATAAGATTTGAAACTATTGCCCAGGTGGTGAAATTGGTAGACACAAGGGACTTAAAATCCCTCGAAGGAAACTTCGTGCCGGTTCAAG
>MDTB01091570.1_pt1 | contig 11109 bp, 12 predicted proteins | sample 811161 | NCBI WGS metagenome assembly MDTB01 (sample SAMN05326650, study PRJNA326480) | marine metagenome | isolation source: seawater | place: Mediterranean Sea | collected 2009
TATTTTAAAAAAATATGGAGCAGATATTTTAAGAATTTGGGTAGCATCATCAAATTATTCAGAGGATTTAAGAATAGATTACTCAATCCTAGATCAACACGCAGATTCTTATAGGAAGATTAGAAATACTTTTAGATATTTATTAGGGAATCTTAACGATAATTTTGAGATAATTGATCTTGAAAAAATAGAATTAAATAAATTGCCTGATTTAGAGCAGTACATGCTACACAAATTGTATTCTTTAAATAATAATTTTAAAAAATATTTTGAGAATTATGATTTTCACAATTTGTATAAAGAATTGTTAAATTTTTGCACTGTAGAATTGTCAGCCTTTTATTTTGATATAAGAAAAGACACTTTATACTGTGACTCTCTAGATGACTCTAAGCGAAAATCAACTATATTATTGTTAAATATAATTTTAAACTCTCTACTTAGATGGTTTGCTCCAATATTATCTTTTACAACTGAAGAAATTTATCAATTATTATTTAAAAGCCAAAAAAGTATTCATTTAGAAAATTTTTTAACTTTTCCAAAGAGTTTTAATAATGAAAAATTAAATCAGAAATGGATTGAGTTAATTAAAATCAGAAATTTATGTAATGTAAGTATAGAGGAAAAAAGAGCAGACAAAGTAATAGGATCAAGTTTAGAGGCTGGAATCAAAATTCATTTAGATCAAAATCTAGAAAGTATCACAAAGGATATGGATTTTTCGGAGCTTTGCATAACTTCTAAAGCTGAAGTTGTCTATGAAAATAATATAGATGTAAAAGTTCTCACAGAAAGAGCAAAAGGAACGAAATGCTCAATGTGTTGGAAAATTAATGAAAAAGGATGCGCCAGGTCTAATTGTCCTCAAAGTTCTTAATGTCTTTAAACAAAATATTAAAAAAAAATTATTTAGAAGTAATTATTATTTTAGTTATTTTTTTTTTAGACAGAATATCAAAATTATATGTAATTTATCAGGATAAACTCATTGCTAATTCTGAATTATATTCATCAAAATTTTTAAACATTCATCTCATATGGAATGAGGGAATAGCTTTTGGTCTCTTTTCATTTAATGAAGATTATTTATATAATTCTCTTACTTTTCTAATATTTATAGTAATTATTATTATTATTTTTATGATAAGAAAAAGTGATCCTTTAAGAAAATATGCACTATTATTAGTGTTGGGCGGTGCTTTGGGAAATTTTTTTGATAGACTGATTTATAAAGCTGTACCAGATTTTATAGATTTTCATGTTGGAAATTTTCATTGGTTTATTTTTAATGTTGCAGATATATTTATAACATTAGGAATATTATTTATGGTAATAATAGAGTTATTTAATAAAGAGAAAAAAAAATGAAAATATTTAGGCTAATAATTGTAGTTAATATTTTTTTAATTTTAATTTCCTGTGGAACTTTAAAAGAAGGCTTTTCTAATCAAAAAAAAAATAATTCAGATGAATTTTTGGTTGAAAAAAAAGCACCATTAGTAATGCCTCCTGATTACAATGAATTACCAATCCCAAAAGATGGTCAGCAAAAAACAATAGATAGTGATAGCTCAAATAGCATTAAATCTTTGTTGCAAAACGAGGATAACTTGCAAATTTCAAATTTAGAAAAAGACCCAAGTTCAAATTTTGAAGAATCGATAATAGAAAAAATTAGAAAAGATTAATGCTTTCATCGAGAATCAATTTTCTTAATTTTAAAAAAAAATCAAAATCAAAATTAATTACTGAAAAAATAAAAAAAAATTTTGATCAGTTAATAGCTGAAAATAGTACTATACTTCAATCTTTATCTAAAAATTATAAAGATAATTTTGATACTAAATTAATTAATAAATTCAAAAAATTTGAAAATTTTCGAATAATTGGCATGGGTGGATCTTCATTGGGTGCTCAAGCAATTTATCAATTTATGAATCACAAAATAAAAAAAAATTTTAATTTTTTAGATAACTTGCAAGCTAATAAAACTTTAAGCAAAAAAAAAAATATTAATATAATTATTTCAAAGTCAGGTAATACAATTGAAACAATAGCCAATACTAATGTTTTTGTAAAAAAAAACGATAAAAATATTTTTATCACTGAAAATAAAAAAAATTATCTCATGGAATTAGCCCAAAAACTTAAGGCTGATGTTGTTTATCACAACAATTTTATAGGAGGAAGGTATTCTGTGTTATCCGAAGTTGGTATGCTTCCTGCGGAGCTGATGGGTATGAAATCTGAAAGTTTTAGAAAATATAATTCATTAATAAAAAATAAAAAATTTATTAATCAATTAGTAAACAATGTTGAGAGTACACTTTTTTTCATTAAAGAAAAAAAATTTAATTCTGTAATTATTAATTACGATGAAAAATCTGAAAATTTATTTAAATGGTATCAGCAATTAGTAGCGGAAAGCTTAGGTAAAAAAGGTTTGGGTTTACTTCCTGTCATCTCAAATATGCCGAAAGATAATCATAGTGTAATGCAATTGTATTTAGATGGTATGGAAAATAATTTTTACACATTTTTTATTGTTAACGATAAAAAATCACAAAAATTAAAAAATAAAAATTTACTTCAATCACACAAATTCCTAAAAAATAAAAAATTATTCGAAATAATGTCAGCCCAAAAAAAAGCAACTGAGATAGTTTTTAAAAAAAAAAATATACCATTTAGAAGTTTTGAGATTAAAAACAGAGATCAAGAAACATTAGGGGAGCTTTTTTGTTTTTTTATTTTAGAGACTATTCTGTTAGGAATGTCTTTAAATTTAGACCCATTTAATCAGCCTGCAGTGGAATTAATCAAAAAGGAAACTAAAAAATTTTTAATCTAAATAATAATAAATATTATTTTTGATATCCCATATTTTTTTTCTTCAATAATTTTAAACTCATCAGAAAAAACTTCGCTATCTTTTTTGTGTCTATGTAAAATTATAACTCCTTTTTCTTTGAGAATTTTAGAATTTTTTATTTTAATTAAAATTTTTTCAATATTATTATCTCTATATGGAGGGTCTAAAAATATAATATCAAAATTTAAATTAAAACTACTGAATACATCATTTTTATAAATATCCTTTTCAACTATTTCAAAATTTTTAAATGATTTTAAATTATGAAGATTTTGTTTTAGAACTGGCAAAACTTTTTCATAATTTTCTACAAAAAAAACTTTTTTTGCTTTTCTAGATATGCATTCAATTCCAAACGAGCCAACTCCAGAAAACAAATCTAAAACAATAGATTTTTCAATATTAATATTGAACTTATTAGAATGATGAAGAATATTAAAAATAGACTCTTTTGTAAGATCTTTTAAAGGTCTGGTTTTAACATCTACTGGAGTAGAAATTTTTTTTCCCTTAAAAACTCCAGAAATTATTCTCATCAATCTATGACTCTATGACCTATATCTTTTCTATAAAAACCATTCGTCCAATTTAATTTTTTAAGATTATCGTGAACATTTTTTCGTGCTTCATGAAAAGTTGCTGATAGAGAGATGAAATTCAGCACTCTCCCACCAACAGCAAATATTTTCTTATCAATTTCTTTAGTGCCAGCATGAAATAAATAATTACTGTTATCTAAAAAAATTTTATCAAAATTATTTATTTCTTCATTTTTTTTGTAATTGTCAGGATATCCATCAGAGCATAAAACAACACACAAACTCTTTGTTTTTGCCCATTTAACATCAATTTTCTCAAGACTTTCTTTAATTGTATGCAAAATAATATCTATTAAATCTGTTTTGAGCATTGGTAATATTGTTTGGCATTCAGGATCTCCCATTCTTACATTGTATTCAATTAAATAAGGTTCATTATCAACTATCATCAGACCAGCATATAAAAATCCCTTGTACCTAATATTTTTTTCCCTAAGTCCGCTTAAAGTAGGTTTAATAATTTTGTTTATGATTTTATCTTCTAGTTCTTTATTAATTAATCTAGAAGGAGAATAGGCACCCATTCCACCAGTGTTTTTACCTTTGTCTCCTTCTTCAACTCTTTTATGATCTTGAGCTGTACCAAAATTTTTTATTGTTTTTCCGTCACTTATAACAAAATAACTCATTTCTTCTCCATCTAAAAATTCTTCTATTAAAACTTTTTTGGCTATGCCAAATTTTCCATTAAAAATTTCTTCTACTGCTAAGTAGGACTCTTTTATATTTTGACAAATATAAACACCTTTGCCTGCAGCTAAATTATCAGCCTTAACGACAATAGGGTAATTTGAATTATCTAAAAATTTTTTTGAATCTTTTAGGTTTTCAAAAATTCCAAAATTTGCAGTTGGAATATTTTGTTCTTGACAAATATTTTTTGTAAAAATTTTTGATCCTTCAAGTTGAGATGCATTCTTGTTTGGCCCAAAAACCTTTATGTTAAATTGTTCTAAATAGTCTACTATTCCATTTACTAGTGGATCTTCTGGACCAACAATTACTAATTCAATTTCGTTTAGATTTATGAATTTATAAATTTCTTCAAAGTTTTTTAAATCAATTGATATGTTCTCACAAATTTCATTTGTACCAGCATTTCCAGGAATACAATATATTTTATTTACTTTTATAGATTTTGAAACTGAATGGGCAATTGCGTGCTCTCTACCTCCGCTACCTAAAATTGCAATTTTCATGTATATATTTATATATCTTATATATGAAAAATAAATTAGCTAAATTAATATATTATCCAAATAATTTTAAAATACTTGAAGATGGTGACCATGTAATATGTGCTATATCTGGAAAAAAAATTTTTTTAGAAAATCTTAATTATTGGAATGTTGATGAGCAAGAACCTTATTTTTCATACGTCGAGGCATCAATTAAAAGAGAAAAAAATATTAAATAGATTTTAAACTTTCCATCTATTATGTGTCCAAATCCATTGATCAATATTTTTAAGAATCATTTTCTCTAAAATTTTATTTATATATAGAGTTATTTCATTTATTGACTTGTCTTCATTTATCTTAATAGGCTTAGAGATATACATTTTAAAGTGAAACTTATCTTTTCTTTCAATGTAAATAGGTACTAGTTTACAGTTATATTTTTTTATTAGTTGAGCAGGTATAGTTGTAGTTGTTGCTTCACTTCCAAAAAAATCTATCTTCTCACCTTCCCTGACTCTCTGATCAACCATTAAAGCGATAGAAGTACCTTTTGACAAATATCTTATTATTTCTCTGCTACCAGCCCTTCCTTTTTTGACTTGTTTTTTGCAGATATCTCTAATTCTTATTTTTTCCATTGTTGAATTTAGATAAGAGTTGTTAAGAGGTCTATAAATAGCAGCACAATCGATTCCAGCTTTTTCAATCTGCATCGCCATTAATTCAAAATTATTAAAGTGTCCTGAAATAAAAACGACTTTTTCATTGTTTTTTTTAATTTCTTTTAAGTATTCAGCACCTTCTAAAACAATATAATTACTAAGTTTATCGTTTTTAAAATACTTTAGAAACATGTACTCCGAAAATATTCTGCCGTAATTACCTAACACATTTTTTGCAATTTTATTGTGATTTAATTTTTTGTCTATTTTTGCCTTTTCAAGATTCTCAATTATTAGTTTTTTTGATCTAAATAATGAGCCAAAATTTATACCAATAAAATTACCCAAGTTAGAAGAAGTTCTATATCCAATTAATTTAAAAATATTAAACAAAATAAAAATAAAAATAAATTGAATTAAATGATAAATTTTTTTCATATTTTAAAAATTAATTTTTTAAATTGATGTTCATTTTTTATTTTTAGTTCTATTTTTAAATAATTAATATTTTTCTTTTGATTATCATTTAATCTAAAAAAATCTTTTTCTGTAGTAATTATATTTAAATTTTCTTTTTTAGCCAAAGTCTTTATTTTTTTTATCTCATAATTTGAAATTTTATAATGATCTGGATAAATTATTCTTCGCTTTATTTTAAATTTAAATTTTTTGAGAGTGTTTTGAAATTCATGAGGATTCCCAATTCCACAGAAAATTAAATAATTTTTGGTCCTATCTAATTTTTTTATTTGTACAGGTTCATAAATACTTTCAAAAATTTTTATATGTCTATTAATTTTTTTTATTTTTTTTTTTAATTCAGTATTTTTTTTTTCACCATTTAGAAAAGCAATATCATAGTTTTTAATCTCATTTATACTTTCTCTTAGAGGTCCAGCTGGTAAAAGAAATTCATTACCAAAACCATCAGTCGAATTAATACAAACTATTTTTAAATTGTATTTAATTGTCTTTTCTTGAAGTCCATCATCTAATATAGCAAAATTAAATTGTTTTTGAGCTTCAGAGAGAGAAAGTATTCTATTTTTCAAAGAAATTACTTTTCCGTTTTTTTTTAACAAGTTAATCTCATCCTGTTGGTTGGCATAATTTTTTTTTACAAAAACTGTTCTAAATTTTTTATTTAATATAGTATTAATTTTTATTGCTAATGAAGTTTTGCCAGTCCCACCTGCATATATGTTACCGACACAGATAGTTTTGATATCAAATTCTTTTTTTGGTGAAATTTTTTTTAAAAAGTTTGTTAAGTGTGTGATGATGGAGAGTGGATACAATAAATAACTTATAGAATTTCTTTCAGACCAAAATTTAGGTTTAATTAATTTCATTTAGGAATTTATTCATGTATAAAAAATTTGTATTTAAAATTTTATTCCCATATTTAAATATCTTATTGGAATATTTTATTGGCAGTTTTTTATCAATTTTTGACAAAATTATCTTTTGCATTTTTAAACTACTGTAAGTTGTGTAAGAAATTTTATTTTTCTCAAGATAATTATAAACTTCTCTAAAATTTTTTATATTTGGTCCATTAAGTATGTAATTTCTTAATCTTACAGCCTCCAATGGATTTTGACCTCCATGATTTACAATCGAACCTCCTAAAAAGGATATATTAGAAAGATTATAAAATTTTGAGCTTTCACCGAATGTATCAACTAAATAAATATCGGTATTACTTGGAATAATTTTTTTAGATGAATGAAAAAATACATTTAGACCCATATTGTTTAGTTTTTCCATTATTTCTTTAGATCTATGAACATGTCTTGGAATAATTATTGTAAGAAGTTTTCGTTGTTTTTTCTTAATTGATTTATGTAAATTTGATACAATTACTTCTTCTTTTTCATGAGTACTTCCAGCACACCAAATTTTAAATTTTTTTAATTTTTTATTTAATTTTGGGTCTGTTTCACTGATATTTTGTTTTTCACCATAAAATTTTAAATTTCCAGCCAATTCTATTTTTTTAACACCAAGCATTTTAAGGTATCTTTTTGTCTCTAAATTTTGAGGTAGAGCCAAACTAATTTTAGAAAACACATCTTCAGCAAAGCTTCTTACCATCATCCAACGATCGAAGCTTTTTTTTGTAATTCTAGCATTTATAACAATTATTGGAATTTCTTTTTCTTTTAAATTCTTAAACATATTTGGCCAAATTTCAGAATCTACAAAAATAGCAACTTGAGGTTTCCAAATTTTAATAAATTGGTTTGAAAAGAAAAAAGTATCTAATGGAAAAAATTTATGAATTGTTTTTTTGAATTTAAAGTTAGCAAACACTTTTGCCGAACTTGTTGTGGTGGTAGTTACTATTATTTTTTTTATTGATTTTGTTTTTTCAAGTTTTTTTATTACAGGTATTATACTCATTAATTCGCCAACACTTGCAGCATGTAACCAAATTGTTTTTAAAGAGTTATTATTATTGTATAAACAAAATTTTTCTTTAAATCTCTTTGTATCTTCTTTACCCTTCAATATTCTAAAAAACAAAATTACAGGGGACAATAAAAATATTAAATTTGTTAAAAGATTATAAACAAAATACATTAATTTTTTTTCACTTGTCTGTCATAGAAGTTTTTATATACGCTAGATTTTAATATTAACTCTTCATGTTTTCCTGAATCTATAATTTTGCCTTTGTCAACAACATGAATTTTATAACTATTTAAAATTGTTGATAAACGATGAGCTATTACTACAGTTGTCTTGTTTTGAGTTAGCTGATCAAGCGCTTTTTGTATTTTTTCTTCTGTCTCGGAGTCTAGTGAAGATGTAGCTTCATCAAGTAATATAATGCTACTTTTTTTTAAAAATGCCCTTGCAATTGACAATCTTTGTTTTTCACCTCCAGATAATTTTACACCATTTTCACCAATTAATGTATCAAACCCTTTATCAAGATTATTAATAAAATCATTGCACATTGCAGACTTGGCTGCTTTATATACTTCTTCGGCAGCAGCGTCTGGTTTTGCATAAATTATATTATTAAATACCGTGTCATCAAATAATGTAGTATTTTGATCTACAATAGATATTTCTTTCCTTAGAGAATTTAAATTAATCTTTGAAATATCTTGGTTATCTAATTCAATGCTACCGTTACTAGGAGCATAAATTCTTGGTATCAAATTAAGTAGAGTTGATTTTCCTGAGCCACTCAGTCCAACCAAAGCAGTCATTTCTCCACCTTTGAATTCAACTGAAATATTATTTAAAACTCGTTTCTCTTTATTTGACTGATAAGCAAAATCAATGTTTTTGAATATTATGTCTCCTTTAGATATGGAAATATTTTCATTTCCCTCATTGATGTGTATTTCATTTTTTAAGTCTATAACTGGCACAATTCTTTCGGCAGCAGCTAGTCCTTGATTTATAGCTATATTTACTTTTGCAAGAGTTTTTACTGGTTGGTATGCAAGCATCATTGCTGCTAAGAAAGAAAAAAATTTATTTATAGCCAGTTCACCTCCAATAATAAGTTTACCTGAATAAAAAATTAATACTGCAATCATTACACCTGTAAGTATTTCCATCACAGGAGTTGATCTTATGTAAACTGCTGCAATTTTTGCGTTCTTTTCTTTTAAATTATTAACAAACTTTTCAGACCTACTATTTTCAAATTTTTCTCTTTGAAAAATTTTAATTATTTTATGATTTTTAAATAAATCAATTAGATACCTATTAAGATCACCAGATCTTTCTTGTGCCTCCGTAGATACTTTGCTCATTCTTTTTCCAAGAATCTTTGCAATAACAGATGCAAGAGGTATCATAATGATTGCAATTAAAGATAATTTCCAATTTTGAAAAAACATCACACCGAGCAAACCGATTAAGGTTAAGCCATCTTTAAAAATTGTTAAATAAGCCTCTGCCAGCATTTTTGTAATTTGATCAACATCAAAATTGATGTTTGAAATATATTTTCCTGAATGTTTATTTTCAATTATCTCTGTGTCAGCTTTTATAAATGATTTAAGCATATCTATTTGAAGCATTTTTTTTACTTCCTCAGACACATTGATCATTATTAATTTTGCAAAATATAGAGAAATTCCTTTGGCACTAAATGCAATAATTATGGCGATAGGTATAATAAATATTAAAGTTTGGCTTTTCTTAAGAAAAATCTTTTCTATCGCAGGATCTAGCAACCAAGCTGTTGCAGAAGTGCTTAATGCAACAACCACCGAAAGAATAGTGGCAAAAAAAATATTTTTAATAAACTTACTTGTATAGTCTTTATACAATCTTTTGAAAGCAATTGATTTGTTCATTTATATTAAATTAGTTTTCCTATTAAAATATTAATTAAAATTAAAAATCCCAATAGATTATTACTTTTAAATTTTTGGAGACAATTTAATGTATCAGTTATTTTTAAATCAATTATTTGATTTTTTATTAAAAGAATAAGTGGGAGTATTAAAAATAAGAAATAAAAAATTTTAAAATTCATTATTATACCCACAACAATTAATGAGCTGATAAAAATTAAATAACAATACATTAAAAATTTTTTTGGATCATTTTTAAATTTTATAGAGGTTGATTTAACTCCTATAATTTCATCGTCTTTTATATCTTGAAATCCATATATTGTGTCGTAGCCGAGTGTCCAAAATATGGCTCCAGCATAAAAAATTATAGGAGTTAATGAAATTTCATTTGAAACTGAAATCCAAGCTAATACCAAACCATAATTGAATGTAATACCTAAAAATAATTGTGGCCAATAAGTAATTCTCTTCATTAAAGGATATGTAAATGCCAATGGCATCGAAAATAATGCCATATAAATTGTAAATTTATTGAAATTAATTAATACTAGAAAAGCTAATCCACATAATACCATTGAGTATATCAAAGCAAGTTTAACGGAAACTTTACCAGAAGCTACTGGTCTATTTTTTGTTCGCTCTACTTTTTTATCAAAATTTTTATCAACTATATCATTTACAATACACCCTGCTGAACGCATCAAAACTGAACCTGCAAAAAAAAGTGAAATAAAAAAAAAATAATTACTTAACGAAGAATTAAAATCATAAACCAAAGTTAGTCCCCATGCACAAGGCCAAAATAAAAGCATAAAACCAATTGGTTTCTTTAATCTAGTTAATTCTACAAATAAGTTTAATTGGTTCATAATTTACTTGTAAATAACAAAGGGTAGATTCATAATCAAATTGATTCGTATGAACATAGATTACACAGTCACTGCTTTAATGTTTCCGGCTATTCCATTACTTATGAGTGTTTATAGCAACAGATTTCATTCTCTTAGTATCTTAATTCGTCAACTTCATGATGAGCACGTTTATGAAAAGCATATTCCTCCTGAATGGAAGAAGCAGTTTATTAATTTGAGCGGTAGGATAACACTTCTTAGATGGACAATTTTATTTGCCTCATTTGGCTTCTTATTTAACATGCTTACAGTTTTTGCACTTTATTTAGATGAGGTCTTTGCAGCGAGAGTAATTTTTGGTTCTTGTTGTTTATCGATGATTATATCAATAATTTTTTTTATTAGAGAAATTCAAATTTCAACAAATGCACTAAAACTCCATATGTCTGATATGGATGTAGATGTAAACTAGGGAAGTATTACTGCTGGACCAGTAAGAACTCTTGATTCTAAATCTTTGTGCGCTTGAGCAATATCTTTTAGAGGATATTTTTTTGAAATTTTTACTTTTACTTTTCCACTTGAAGCCATTTCAAAAACTTTATTTGCA
>MDTB01122776.1_pt1 | contig 11109 bp, 9 predicted proteins | sample 811161 | NCBI WGS metagenome assembly MDTB01 (sample SAMN05326650, study PRJNA326480) | marine metagenome | isolation source: seawater | place: Mediterranean Sea | collected 2009
GGTCGGAGAGACTCGAACTCTCATGGGAATCCCACACGGCCCTCAACCGTGCCTGTCTACCAATTTCAGCACGACCGCATTAAAGATGCGACAATAAATGAATGACTTTTTATCTTCAAGTTGTTAAATTATTGTATGTCTAAAAATAATTCATTAAATGAGATATACAAAAAAATTTCTGGTGTAGTTCCAGAAATTGAATGGAAGTTTCATGCTCCATTGATTGAAAAAATTAATAAATTAAAAAAAGAAAAAGATGCAGTAATTTTAGCACACAATTATCAAACTCCTGAAATCTATCATGGTATCGCAGATATAGCTGCTGACTCACTAGCGCTAGCTTTAGAAGCGGAAAAAACAAAAGCAAAAATTATTGTTCTTTGTGGGGTTCACTTTATGGCTGAGACTGCAAAATTAATGAACCCGAGCAAAAAGGTTTTAATACCAGATATGCAGGCAGGCTGCTCTCTTGCTGAGTCTATTACTGGAGAAGATGTGAAAATGCTAAAAGAAAAATATCCAGGAGTTCCAGTAGTTTCTTACGTTAACACTTCTGCCGATGTTAAAGCAGAATCTGATGTTTGTTGTACATCGGCTAATGCTGTCAAAATTGTAGAATCTTTAGGCACAGAAAAAGTTATTTTTCTACCAGATCATTATTTAGCTAATTATGTTCAAAAAAATACCAAGGTAAAAATAATTTCTTGGCAAGGTACTTGTATGGTTCATGAAAAATTTACAGGAAAAGAGGTTGAAGATATTAAAAAAGAAAATCCAGGGATAGAGGTTATTGCCCATCCAGAATGTCCACCTGATGTTATAAGCGCCTCTGATTTTGCAGGATCAACTTCTACCATGGTAAATTATGTAAAAGAAAAGCAACCCAAAAAAGTTTTATTGGTTACTGAGTGTACGATGAGCGACAATGTTCAAGTTGAAAATCCCAATGTACAATTCATCAAACCTTGTAATCTTTGCCCTCACATGAAAAAAATTACATTAAACAAAGTTTACGATTGTTTAAAAAATGAAACCAATGAAATTAAAATAGGTCACAATATTGCTGAGATGGCAAGAAAATCTGTTTTAAGAATGGCTGAAATTGGTAGATAATTTTTAGTGGAAAAATTAAAACCTAAATATATTAAATCAATAGTCAAACAAACACTCAGAGAAGATTTAAACCCATCAGGGGATATAACTACAAAGGCTATAAAAAATAAAAAAGTTATTGCTAAAATAGTGGCTAATCAAAAGTGTGTTGTAGGGGGTTTAGGTTTTGCGAAGGAAGCTTTTAGAATTTCTGATAAAAAAATTAGTTTTAAAGAAAAAATAAAAGATGGAAAAAAAGTTAATAAGGGAAAAACAATTGCTATAATCAAAGGTAGCTCGTTAGGTATTTTAAAAAGTGAAAGAGTAGCACTAAATTTTTTAAGTTTAATTTCCGGTGTTGCTACAACAACTAATGAATTTGTAAAAAAAATTCGAAAAAAAACTTGCAAAGTTCTTTGTACTAGAAAGACCTTTCCAAATTTAAGAATGTTGCAAAAATACGGAGTCAGACTAGGTGGAGGGCAAAATCATCGATTTAACTTAAGTGATGAAGTTTTAATTAAAGATAATCATATTTCTACAAATAATAACATTCGTGACTTAGTTAAAAGAGTAATTAAAAAAAATAAAGGTAAAAAAATTACTGTTGAAGTTGATAATTTGACTCAACTTAAAGAAATTATCGGTCTTAAATTTAATAGAATTTTATTTGACAACATGAGCATTAAAAATTTGAGAAAAGCATTAAAAATTGTAAATAAAAAATATCAAACTGAAGCTTCGGGAGGTGTTACTCTTAAAAATATAGGAAAAATTTCTTTAACAGGAGTTAGCAAAATTTCAGTTGGTCAAATTACACATAGTCCAAAAAACATTGATTTTAGCTTGACTCTGTAATTACCACCATCGAATAACCCCCAAAAATATTACTTGCTAATCTGTTATTAACAAGCTCTAAACAAAATTGTGGCAAATAAATTAAAAATTTTTTTAATGTGAATTTTTTTTTAAGTTCAAAAAGTCTATTCTTTGAGTACGAAAAATTTAAAATTTTATAACCATTTTTTTCAAGAGTTAATTTAGCTGTTTTGTCAGAAAAAAAATGAAGATGTCCGACATCATTATAGGATATTTCAAAAATATTCTTTTTTCTAACAAGCGAAGTAAAAGAAATCTCTAACGGTATGTTGAATATCTGGTATTTTGATTTTTTTCTGATTTCTCTTAAAAATTTATGATAATCGGGAATATGTTCGAATACATCTGAAACTATTAGTAGATCGTATTTATTTTCTAAGTCTATTTTCGTTAAGTCTTGATTTATAAATTTAATAGTTTTGTCTAAATTTTTTGCAATATTAATTGCTTCTGGATTTGTATCATATCCTATAAAACTTGCACTTTTGAATAAATTACTTTTTTTTGCGTTAGAAAGAATTTTTCCCGAACCACAACCTACCTCAGCTATTAAGTTAAATTCACTATAATTAATTTTAGATTTTCTAATTATATTTTTAAAATTTTTCCATTTAAAATCTGTATCCTCAATATGATAAGTAGGATTTTTTTTTAGGTACTCTTTGTATTCCATTTGTTATTTTCTAAGTTCTGCTTGAGCAGCAGCTAATCTTGCAATAGGAACTCTGAAAGGTGAGCAAGATACATAATTAAGTCCTGCTTTGGAACAAAACTCAATACTTTTAGGATCACCACCATGTTCTCCACAAATTCCAAGTTTAAGTTTTTTATTTTGTTTTTTTCCTCTTTGGCAAGCGATTTTAACTAGTTCTCCAACGCCATCATTATCAATACTTACAAATGGGTCACCATCAAAAATTTTGTGATCTAAATAATCGTTTAAAAACTTTCCTGAGTCATCACGACTAATACCAAATGTAGTTTGTGTTAAATCATTTGTTCCGAAACTAAAAAAATCAGCATATTTTGATATTGGAGCTGCTCTTAGTGCTGCCCTTGGCAATTCGATCATTGTACCAACAAAATAATTTATTTTTACCTTGTGTTTTTTTTGAAGACCATCTGCTACGCGATTAACCAACTTTCTCATTATTCCAAGTTCATCTTCTGTAGAAACTAACGGTATCATTATTTCTGGAATTATAGATTGTATTTTTTCCTTTTTACAATCTATTAACGCTTCAAAAATTGCTTTACACTGCATCTCATAAATTTCTGGAAAAGATATTCCTAGTCTACAACCTCTATGTCCTAACATTGGATTTAATTCATGCAGTTCTGCTACCCTATTTTTAATTTCTTTGACACCTAAATTTAAAGATCTAGCAACCTCTTCCATATCTTTGTCTGTCTTTGGAAGAAACTCATGTAAAGGAGGGTCTAGAAGTCTTACAGTTACAGGGAGACCTTTCATAATTTTAAAAATTTCTTTAAAGTCATTTTTTTGATGTGGAAGTAATTTTTCTAAAGCAATTTTTCTATCATCCAAATGTTTTGATAAAATCATCTGTCTTACTGAAAGAATTCTTTCGTCATCAAAAAACATATGTTCAGTTCTACAAAGGCCTATGCCTTCGGCTCCAAAATTTCTTGCCATTTTTGTATCTTGGGGCGTCTCTGCATTTGTTCTAATTTTTAATTTTCTAAACTCATCTGACCATTTCATTATTGTTGAAAAATAACCTGAAATATCTGGTTTAACAGTTGGTACTAAACCTTGCATAACTTTACCTGTTCCACCATCTATCGTTATGATGTCTCCTTCTTTAATGGTTAAATTTCCAGCCTTAAATTCTTTGGATTCATAATCGATACTTATTTCTCCTGAACCTGAAACACATGCTCTTCCCATTCCTCTTGCCACAACAGCAGCATGACTCGTCATGCCACCTCTAGCAGTTAGTATTCCTTTAGCTGCATGCATGCCATGAATATCCTCCGGTGATGTTTCTACCCTTACCAAAATTGTATCTTCATTTTGATTTTTCATTCTTTCTGCCTCATCAGCTGTAAATACAACTTTTCCACTTGCTGCACCTGGAGAGGCTGGCAAACCTTTTGCTATTACTTTTTTTTCTACTTTATCATTTAGTGTGGGATGAAGAAGTGTATCAAGAGTATTGGGGTCTATTCTTAAAATAGCTTCTTTTTTTGAAATTAATTTCTCTTTAACCATATCTACCGCAATCTTGATAGCAGCTTTAGCAGTACGTTTTCCATTTCTGGTTTGTAGCATCCATAGTTTATTATTCTCCACTGTAAACTCGATGTCCTGCATATCCTTGTAATGTTTTTCTAATTTAACAAATACATCGCACAATTCTTTAAAAACTCTTGGCATCGTCTCCTCCATTGACTCTTCTTTTGCCCCTGCATTTTGTTTAGATTTTTTAGTAATATATTTTGGGGTTCTGCTCCCTGCTACAACATCTTCTCCTTGAGCATTGATAAGATACTCTCCAAAAAAACTATTTTCACCAGTGGAGGGATTTCTGGTAAATGCTACTCCTGTTGCACAATCATCCCCCATATTTCCGAAAACCATGGATTGAACATTTACTGCTGTACCCCATTCTCCTGGTATTTGATTAAGCTTTCTATAAGTTTTAGCTCTTTTACTTTCCCAGGATAAAAAAACAGCTTTAATAGCTCCAAAAAGTTGCTCGTAAACATCTTGGGGAAAAATTTTTTTTGTTTTTTCTGATATTAAACTTTTAAAATTTTGAATAAGACCTTCCCAGTCATCTGAGTTAAGTTCGGTATCTAGTAAAACCCCTTTTGTAAGTTTGTAGTTATCTATCATTTCTTCAAAAAAATGGCTTTCTACACCCATCACAACGTTTCCGTACATTTGAATAAATCTTCTATAACTGTCTTTTGCAAATCTTTTATTTGAAGTTTTTTTTGATAGAGCTTCAGTGGTTTTATCGTTTAGACCAAGATTTAGGATTGTATCCATCATTCCAGGCATGGATACCCTTGATCCAGATCGAACGGAAATTAGTAAAGGATTTTTATTATCTCCAAAATTTTTTTTTGTTTTATTCTCAATTTTTTTTAATTCTTTTTTTATTTCTTTGCATAATTTAGACGTCAATTTCCTTTTGTTGCTATAAAATGTTTCACACATTTTTGTTGAAATTGTAAAACCAGGAGGAACAGGTAGTCCAAGCCTTGCCATTTCTGCTAGGTTTGCTCCCTTTCCACCTAATATATTTTTGGCATTTGATATTTTTTTTGTTTTTTTGTCCCCAAAACTAAATATGTGTTTCGACATTAAGCACCCTCTAATTTAGAAAAGTCTATAAAACTATTAAACGTAGAACATAAAATTTGCAATAGTTCCAAACGATTATTCTTAAGATCCTGATTTTCATCGTTAACCTTTACATTATCAAAAAATTTATCTGTTGATAATTTTGTTTCTGATAAAAGCTTTAGGTGATTTTCATAGTTTTTCTTTTCCTCTTTTAAAGTGAAGGACTTTCGTATTATATTGATTCTCTCAAAAAGTTCTTTTTCTTCCTCATGTTTAAAAAGAACTGCATCAGGCCCATTTTTAGAATTAAGATTTTCTTGTTCTAGAATATTTGATGCTCTTTTATAAGTTGACAAAGCATTTTTTCCTAAATCTTTTGAAATAAACTTATTCATAACTAAAGTCTTTTTGTATAACTCTAAAAAATTATCATTTAAATGTGAACTAATTGAGGCCTCAATAATATCAGCTCTAATTTTCTTTTCTTTTAAAATATTCTTCATTCTTTCTCTAAAGAATTTGAGCAAATCTTTAGCAACATTTTCGTTTGATGGTTTTACTCCTTGGTCTAAATAAATTTTAGTAGAATAATCAATTAAATCTCTTACTTTAACAACAAGATTATTTTCAATTAAATTCCTGAGTAAACCAATCGCTGCTCTTCTGAGTGCAAAGGGATCTTTTGAACTAGTTGGTTTTTCATTAATCAAAAAGAAACCAACTAAACTATCTAGTTTATCAATAATAGAAAGAGCGCTGCTAATTGTTTTTTTTGGAACAGGGGAAGAAATGCTTATTGGCAGATAATGTTCGCTTATTGCTCGACATACATCCTCTTCGAAACCTTGGCTTAATGCAAAATATTTTCCCATTATACCCTGAAGTTCTGGAAATTCTCCAACAAGACCTGAAACAAGGTCTGATTTTGAAATTGACGCAGCAATTTCAACTTTGTCTTTGTTTAAATCTAATTGGTCAGAAATAAAATAAGCCATCTTTCTCAATCTTTGAGTTTTTTCATAAACTGAACCTAGACTCTCATAAAAAGTAATTTTTTTAAGTTTATTAATCTGCTTAATAAGGTTTAGTGACTTATCTTTTTCCCAAAAAAAACTAGCATCGGAGAGTCTGGCTTCTACAACCCTTTCATTGCCCGTTCTAATAAGATTTTTTTCATCTTTTTTGTTTGCAACGATAATAAACTCGTTGGTCATTCTTTCTTTAAAATCAATTAAAGTAAAATATCTTTGATGAAATTGTAGTGTTGATTTGATCACCTCTTTAGGTAAATTCAAATAATTTTTATCGAATTTGGCTAGAATTATTGTTGGTTTATCGACTAAGTTACTTACTTCTGAAAGTAAGGATTTGTTTATTGATTCTTGACAAGATTTTTTTTTACAAATTGATTGTATCCTTTTTAAAATAAATTCTTCCCTTTCAATATGATTAAGGATTATTTCATTTTTCCTTAAATAGTTTTTATAGTCCTCAAAATCTTTTATTTTTTTTGGCTTTAAGTCCGTTTCTTCCTCTATTAAAGAAAAATCAACAGTTTCAAGATGAGCATATTTAAATTTAAGATGTTGTTTATTAAAAATTGACAAAATGTATCTTAATGGCCTGCCCCAACTTAAATCATGATCTGACCATTTCATTGACTTTTTCCAAGATATTCCATTTAAACATCTTGGAATTATCTTTATGAGCTCATCTTCTGTAGCGGTTTCTCTTCCGGAAAGTTTAGCAAAATAAAAAGTTCCTTTCTCTAACTTTTTTTCAAATAAATTTTTAACATTAATATTTTTTGATTTAGCAAAATTTTCAATTATATTTTTTGGAACCCCTATTTTTGGGCCCTTAATCTCAGACGGTAAAACTTTAATTTTAATTGGTAGACCAGAAACAAGTATCGTTAACCTTGTGGGAGTTGAATATATCTCAAGAGCTTTGTACTTTAAATTTAAAGAAGATAGCTCATCAGTAAACAAATTTTTAAGTTGTATCCTTGCATTTGTTTGTAAGTTCGGTGGAATTTCTTCACTAAACAATTCAATTAGTAATTCAGACATTTATTTTTCTTGATTTTCTAACCATGTAGATCCAACACCTTTTGCAAGATCTCTAATTCTGTTTATAAATCCTGTTCTTTCAGCAACTGCGATTACTCCTCTTGAGTCCAACAAATTAAATATGTGACTTGCTTTTAAACATTGGTCGTAAGCTGGAAGGGGGAGTTTTTTTTCCAATAAAGATTTGCTTTCTTTCTCGGCTATTTCAAAGTTTTTTAACAGAGACTCTGTATTTGCATTATCAAAATTATAAGCTGAAAATTCTTTTTCAGATTGAAGAAATACATCCCCGTATTTCACTCCATCATTGTTCCATTCTATATCAAATACATTTTTTTTTCCCTGAACAAACATGCAAATTCGTTCTAAACCATAAGTTAATTCGACTGAAATCGGTTTGCAATCTATGCCAGTCATTTTTTGGAAATATGTAAATTGAGTTATTTCCATTCCATCACACCAAACCTCCCAGCCTAATCCTGTAGCCCCTAGTGTGGGGCTTTCCCAGTCGTCCTCTACAAATCTAATGTCATGATCTTTTGATTGAATTCCTATTGCTGATAAACTTTTTAAATAAATTTGTTTAATATTTTTTGGAGAAGGTTTTATAATAACTTGATACTGATAGTAATGCTGTAAACGATTAGGATTTTTTCCATATCTTCCGTCTGTCGGTCTTCTTGAAGGTTGAACATAAGCTGCCTTCCATGGTTTTGGTCCTAGAGATCTGAGTGTTGTTGCAGGATGAAATGTTCCTGCACCAACCTCTAGATCATATGGTTGCAAAACTACACAACCGTACTTATCCCAAAATTTTTGTAAATTAAAAATTAAATTTTGAAACGTTATTGGAGTTTTTTTTTTATTCTTAATTATTTTTGGCATCTATAAACCAAATTTTTGCCATAGTGCTCTCTCCTCTATTGCGTTTACAATACCGTCAATTTGATTATCAAGAGATGATGACAATTTTCTTGCAATAAAACCTTTTGGTCTTTCTAATTTTTTTATTATTACACTTTCACCAAATTTTTCTCTTATAACTTGTTCGGCATTACCTAGTCCATCTATAAGCCCCAATTTTAGAGACGTTGAGCCAGACCAAAACTCGCCTGTAAAAATATTATTTTTTTCAGGATCTTTTAATTTCGGACCTCTACTTTTTTTAACAAGGTTAATAAAATCTGAATGTAATTCTAGCTGTAATTTTTTTATTCTCTGAATATCTTCCTCTTTTTCCTCTTTAAAAGGATCTAGTGTACTTTTGTTTTTCCCTGCTGTGTAAACTCTTCTCTGAATACCAATTTTTTTAATTGCATCCTGAAAACCAAAAGATGCTGAGATAACTCCGATTGATCCAACAATTGAACTTGAATTTGCAAAAATTTGATCTCCGGCACAAGCGATCAGATAACCTCCTGATGCAGCAACATCTTCTGCAAAAACTAAAACCTCTTTTTTATTTTTTTTTGCTAATTGCCTGATGTAATCATGAATTAAGTGAGACTGAACCGGTGAACCTCCGGGAGAATTAATTGATATGGCTACGCACTTAGCTTTTTTAAATGAAAATGCCTTTTTTATAATCTCTTGTTGTCCAGAAAAATCAATGCCTTGCTTAAATCTACCAGCTGATCCTATTACACCTGATAATCTGATGTGTGGTATTACTATTTTTTTTTTTAAAAATGAAAACATAACAATTAAGATAAACCTAACTTCTTATATCAGTAGTTAAATTAAATTTAAATATTAATTACGCTACCCTTGGTTGAAATTTTAGTGCGTCACAGAGGTATAAAATAATAATATAATATTTAATCAAAATTATATATTAAAACTCATGGGATCAGTGATACCACTTAAAAAATCTGTCAATTCTGCTTATCATGATTTAAAAAATATTTTAAATGGAAAACTTGAGTCTGTGGAAAAGCTCATAAATTTAAAACTTCAAAGTAATGTAGATTTAATTAAAAAAATGAGTGAATACCATTTAGGATCGGGCGGTAAAAGAATTAGAGCTTTATTGACTATGGGCGCAGCAAAGCTTGGGGGATATGGCAATGGAAAAAGGGATGTGAATCTTGCTGCCTGCGTTGAACTAATTCATAGCGCAACTTTATTACACGATGACGTTATAGATGAAAGTAAAGTGAGAAGAGGAAATAAAACTACAAATGCTATTTGGGGAAATCAATCATCTGTTTTGGTTGGCGATTATTTATTAAGCAGATGTTTTGAAATGATGGTCGAAGATGGAAATTTAGAAATTTTAAAACTTTTATCTTCCACTTCATCGAAAATTGCACAAGGAGAGGTTATGCAACTTCAACATAAAGGTGAGGCTGATCTTCTTGAGGAAAATTATTTGAAAATAATAAACTTAAAAACTGCAGCACTTTTTTCTGCGGCAACTAGAGTCGGAGCTTGTATATCAAACCTAGATCAGAAAAAGAAAGATGCATTAGAGTCCTATGGAAAAAATTTAGGTTTAGCTTTTCAAATTGCAGATGATGCTCTTGATTATTTTTCAAGTGAAAAGATTTTTGGAAAAGTTATAGGAAAAGATTTTTTTGAAGGCAAGGTAACGCTTCCAATAATAATCGTATTTCAAAAAGCTGATACTTTGGAAAGAACTTCTCTAACAAATATTTTTAAGAAACAAGAGAGAACTAAAAAAGATTTTGATGATATGCTCAGACTTATTAAAAAATACAATGCTCTTGATGCAACTTTTAAAAGAGCAGAATATTTTGTTAATGTCTCATGTGATGCTTTAGGAATATTTGACAACTCAAATGAAAAAAGTGTTTTACAAAATCTGACTGGCTTTAGCCTAAATAGATCTTTTTAAGGATAAAGAATTTCTCTTAACCATTTGCCATTATCTTTTTTATAGTTCAATCTTTCATGAATTCTATTTTTAATTTCTAACCAAAACTCAATGTTATTTGGCTCGACTCTCCATCCTGACCAATGTGGTGGTCTAGGAACTTTGTTTTTATCAGGATATTTTTTTTCATATTCTTTAATTTTATCCAAGAATTCATTCCTATTTTTCATTACTTGAGACTGTGATGATGCCCAAGCTCCAATTCTACTTTCATAAGCTCTTGAATTATAATATTGGTCTGCTTCCTCATCCTCTATTTTAACTGCATTGCCTGAAATTCTTATTTGTCGTCTCAAACTTTTCCAATGAAAGCACATTGAAGTTTTTGGATTTTCTTTTAAATCTTTTCCTTTTTTACTATTAAAATTAGTATAAAAAACAAAACCTTTTTGAGTCAAACCTTTCAATAAAACCATTCTTACGCTGGGTACACCTTCTTTGCTTGAGGTTGCTACAGATAATGCGTTTGGATCATTAATTTCACTTTTTTCAGCAGCGGCAAACCATTTTTTGAATAAATCAATAGGGTTTGCTTCATCTTCGAAACAATTATCCAGTCCTAACGAATTTTGGCCACTTTTTTGATTCATAAATTATATAAAATAATTTATACATTAATTATCGATGTCTTTTAATACTTTTGGAAAAATATTTAGGTTTACCACATGGGGAGAGTCCCATGGACCGGCAATTGGCTGTATTGTGGATGGTTGCCCTCCAAATATAAGCTTAACAGAAAAAGACATACAAAAAGACATGGATAGGAGAAGGCCTGGAAATAGTAAATTTGTCTCACAAAGAAAAGAATCCGATAAAATTGAAATTTTATCTGGAATATTTAATGGAAAAAC
>MDTB01041985.1_pt1 | contig 11108 bp, 10 predicted proteins | sample 811161 | NCBI WGS metagenome assembly MDTB01 (sample SAMN05326650, study PRJNA326480) | marine metagenome | isolation source: seawater | place: Mediterranean Sea | collected 2009
AATTCATTGTAAATTTTTTGACTCTCAGTCCTCGACATCTTGGCTACGGCCGAAGGTGGAGTGTAACCAGTCATCTCCGCCAAATCGACTTCAGCCGCCTGAATGTCCATGGGAATATCCAGCCATACTGGGCCAGGGCGCCCTGTAGTAGCCCAGTGAATCGCTTTTTGCAAATGCATCTTTGTATCTTTAGGGTTTGTAATCTGTGCCGCATATTTAGTTATTTCAGTCACATTTTCAATAATGTTAAAACCCTGCACACCGAAAGACCGTACACCTGGAGAGATTTGATTAGAAGGCACTTGACCTGAAATTACTAATACAGGGGCAGAATCCACCCATGCTTCCACAACACCACCGACTGCATTTGATCCTCCTGGGCCAGTAGTAGCTATAACTACCCCAATTTTATTTGTTATCTTTGCGGACGACATAGCCATTATAGTGGCTGCCGCTTCATGTCTCGCACAGATATACTTGATACCTTTTTGAACGGCAAACGCGTCGTCAATATAAACAGAACCTGTGCCTGAAAGCATAAAAACGACCTCCACACCTTGGTCATGAAGGTAACTGGCAATGAAATCAACAACACGCATTTTATCGCTCATTCTTACATATCTCCATTTTACCCAGTATACCAATTTTGAGTTATCAAAATTTGGGATTTAAAATTTTCAGGTGAATAGTTTACACAACTTTTTAGCCTTCTTGATAAAAATTATACCGGATACTCTTCAACAAAGTCTTCATTTTTTTATTACAAGGCTGATTGTCATTCATTAATTGGCCTTTCTAATCTGACGGGAATATGCGTCATTCAAAGAGTTCTTTATCTTAACAAAGCTAATCAACCTCAAAATATGAAACTCTTGAGCAATGTTGATATCGCTTTAAACTGATATTGTTTAGACCTACGGTTTCCATTAGCGCTAGCGTTTCACCTGGAGAATCCGGATCATTTACTTCATCAAAGCCAATAATTGTTCCTTTTGTGATCCTATCCTTAATAAGTTCCAAGCATTTTTTTGTGGGTTCGTACAAATCAAAGTCAAAATAGGCTAAAGCAATAACGGTATGTTTCTCTCTCTCTAAATATTTTTCTAGTTCAATAGAGGCATCGCCTTCACAAATTTCATTTTTAGAAATGTGAGATAACGGGTTTAAAGCTTCATGAGTATTGAGAACTTTTCTCAAAAAATCTGGATAACCATCAGGTAAGTTAAGTTTACCTTCAACCATTAAATCTGAGTCACCATCATGTGTATTTATCGATGGAAATCCTTTAAAAGTATCAAATCCAATAATTTTCCTATGTCTATTGAAGGGTTCGTAAATTCCCCTCAAGGTTGTAAATAGTGCTGAGTTTTGACCCCAATGGGTTCCAAACTCCATCACAACGCCCTGAGTTTCGACAATTTTTTTATACAAAAAATCCATAAATAGAATTCTGGATAACCATTTCGATTCTATAAATAAACCAAGGTTGTTTAGCTGTTGGTCGTCAGGCAATGGTGAATTCTTATACATTTCATATAATTCACGTCTAGCTTTATTTTCTACTTCACTGCTATATAGTTTCAGATCAGCTAAATTTTCTTTTGTCAAAAATTTTCCTAGCTAGTTAATTACGTTACATGGTATTGGCTTATCATATCCAAATGCTAGAATCCAAGCCCAATATTTTAACCGCCCTTCAATTAGCAGGCATTTATCATTCTTATAAATTATTTTAATTGGCTTGGGCATTCTGCCTTCAATGAACTCTTTTGAAAGCTCTATTGGGCTTGGCACCATCCCATTTTCATTTTTAATAGCTTCCTCAAGAGTTTTATATGTTTTTCGATCAGTAGCATTTTCGACACTAATTTTATTTGGCTTGATGTATACAATGGAATTTTCATTAAAGCTGTCAATGTCACTAATTTCTTCATGGGATAAGTTTATTAGTGTGGATTCAAAATTTTCTTTAATGTGCCGTAAATTTATACTTCTACAGATTGGATATATGTTATTTTTTGACATTAGCCACGATAAAATTATTTGGGAAATACTGGCTGCATGGCGTGTAGATATTTTGTCAAGAATTTTATTTTTAGATAATAGAGATTTGCCACCTAATAATGGACTCCAAGATAATATTATAATGTTATTTTTTTCACAAAATGGTTTTATATCTTTATCAATACTTCGTTCTATCAAGTTATATTCTGTCTGAATTGAAAAAATTGGAAATTCTAAATAATCTGTTTCACGTAAATCTTCTAGCGAGGGATTTCCTAAACCTATATTTTTAACTTTGCCATTTTTAACTAATTCATTCATAGAAGTTAATGTTTCATGAATGTTAATATTTGGAGTAGGCCAATGAGTTTGTAATAGATCCAAATAATCCGTTCCTAATCTTTTTAGGCAGCCATCCACTGACCTTATAAGATCTTCTCTTCCATTACTTCCTACATCTACCTTTGTAGAAATAAAAACATTATCTCTTATACCTTTAATTGCTTTAGCAACAAGTTCTTCTGTATGCCCACCGCCATAATTTTCAGCTGTATCAATTGCATTTATGCCTATTCCAACACCAAACCTTAATGCGTCCACCACTTCTTTATCTTGTGAATAGTTAGGCTCAAAAAAACCACCTAACTGTCCTGTTCCTTGTATCAGCCTAGAAACTATTTGGTTATTGGTTGTTTTTACGTTCATTACTTATCTCAACACTAATTGAATTTATAGATCCAAGTTATTCTAAAATACCAAAGACTAATATTGACCAACCATCATTAAAAAAGCCAACAATTTAAATGATTAACATTTTCCTGAATTCGTCAACGCTTATTTTATTTTCAGCCATTTTTATGCACTTTGGCTTATCAAAGATTAGGATTCAAAATATTTAAATGAATCATTGGTTGAGCTTTTCAGACTTTAAATTATAAGTCAGCGTATAAAACTACAAATAATTTTTCCACAATAAAATGCGTTTTTTCTAGAGTTAGTGCTAAATATTGTGTTTGAATTTAGTTAATCATCTCACCAGGGTATCTTATTTTTTGATTTGCAATCTGAATTTAATTGAAAGCTGGTGAGGATTTTTGCAGTGGAGTTTGGTCCGTATGGTACCTTCCCAGGTTGGTCATTGAATCGCTTCAATCTGAACAATGTGTGACAAATTATTTAATCGTGTAAGCAGTAGTCTGCGGAGTTCTTGAATTACCAACGGGTGGTTGCGAAATTGTAGCTCTACCGAAGAATAATTTGTGAAACATAACACAAGTTTCGAAGTAAGGTCTCTAGAAATTCTCATTATCTTTTACGAGAAATTTTAGCATTTGAAGTGACAGCGCTAACCGATCTAAGTGGTATTCATAATAATATAATTATAACCTCTTCATTATGACTCTAAAATAACGGGGATATTTATTGAACGACAGAATTCTTATACAGAAAGTTAATATTTTTTTTAGAATGGTATCAATTAAGTACTCAAGCAGCTTTGGCATACTGCCTCTCCACCGACCCCTTGGGCCTTGAGAGTAAAATCTGATATCTTTGTCTAGAAATCCAATTACTGGAAAAATTCTGTCATAAACCCCTTTTTCATTTTTAACCCATAATTTTTTTGAAAAAATTGTATCGACAAAAAATTCGGCTCCAGTGTTACTTCCTTCACTTTTTTCCTTTTTATTTTCATTTACAAATATTTCACTGAATTCAATTTTACTACCTAGTTTAATAGCTCTCATATATAGATCAACGTCATGCATTGATGCTATAAACCGATTATCAATACTACCTATTTCCTTTAATAATTTTTTTGACATCACGCCTACACATGGAAGCAAGGGAGAATTCAGGTCATGGAAATTAAATCTATGATATTTTATATCGAATGGGATATTATCTTGCTTCAATCGACAACTTAAAATACTTTTATAATTATTTAATTTGTTGTATTGAGCTACCAGTTTTTCTAGAGGTCTATTACCTAAAAATATAATGTCATCAGCTATGATTACGACGAGACTGCCAGTAGACTCTCTTATGGCAATCTCCACGCATTGAGTTGGTTTTACTTCTGAATAAATAAAAATAAAATTTTCTGGAAGGGCAAAATCTGGATGATTAGGACCAACAAATACCATTTCAAAATCAATATCATTTTGATTTATATTATTATAAATTTCCATCCAATTATTTGGTCGAAAAGCCGTAGCTATAAATGATATTTTTTGCGATGAATTAGTTTGAATTGTCTTTATCCCTGGTTTGTAATAATTCACAAATTAATAATCCCACACATACTTATTGTCAAATTTGGTGCTAGAAGATTATGGTTTATTTAGCGATCTGGCCTAGTTTGTTGCGTCCAAAAAAACAGATCAAAATACCAAGGTCCAGGATCAAACAAGTAAGGCCTTAAAAAGTGGTCGACTCACCTCCATCAACAAGTATGGACGCACCATTTACTAAACTTGCTTTTACAGAACACAAGAACGTAACTACATCGGCTACTTCTTCGGGAGTACCTAACCGGCCGAGGGGAAAATCAGCATCCAACATAGATTTAAAACTTTCTGGATCTTTTAATTCTTCATCATGCCATCCTGTATTTTGTATTGCGATGCAGCCAGGAGCAACACTATTAAAAGTTATTCCTTGCCTAACAAAGTTCCGATTTCGAGCAAGGTTTTTCATAAGAGCAGTCTGAGCGGTCTTCGCCACATTAAACCATGGTCGACCGCCGCCTGAGCGACCCAGCGTTGATGTGATCGTAACAATGCGTCCCCATTTGTTAGAAGCCATAAATGGTATGGCCCATGTTGTAAGACTTAATGCAATCTTTAAATTTTTTTCGTAAACTTCGTCCCAAACTTTATCAGAAGTTTCTAAAATGTTTTCAGATCCCCATCTGCCTCCCCCTCCAACATTATTAATTAGAATATCTAGCCCCCCCCCATTCAGAGGTAATTACTTCTTTTAACTTTTTTATGTCGTCTGGGTTGAGTGCATCTGATCTCAGTGCTAATTTTTTAACGTGGAAGGGCTCGAGAAGTTTGAGTGTTTCGTCTAAATTTTGGGAGCCCCTTGCTGAAAATGCAACATCGACCCCTTCCTCGGCGAGCGCCAGAACTATGCTACGGCCGATGCCGTGGCTACCGCCTGTAACAAGTGCCTTTTTTCCTTGAATACCCAATCTCATGTTAGTTTAGACCAGATAAAAAGATTATATCCTTCCATCATCATGGAACCAAATTTTAGTCTCTGAACCTTTTCAAGTTTGATTTTTTTTTGTTTTTGCAAGCGTATTTAACTTCTGAAGTAAGTTTGCAGTATATCCGCGTTGAGTTTGAAACATTTTTGCTAAATAGTCTGATAAATTATTTTCATCATAAAGTTCTGTTGTAGGTTCAATTAAAACACAAATTTTAAATTCTTGTTCCATCAAGTATTGAAACATCGGATCGATATCCCCAGCTAATTGTTCAAGGGCACCAGATATAAAAATACCTGCGCCTTTATGAATCACTAAATTTTTATTCGGACGCATCATATTGAAAAGCTCTGCTCTCAAACGGCCTTCACGCTTTTTCCCAATCTCGTTTATCAAGTCTACAGCAGATGGTGCAAAGTCGCTACCAATTAATTCAACATTGTTTAAAACGTTATCTGCTGTAACGAGATTATGGCCTGTACCAGATCCAAATTCAAAAATTGTATCAACATCCGAAAAATAGTGTTGGAAAATATGAGTTTTCATTACTTCGACAAAATTCATCTCGAACCAAGGATCTTCTGCAATAATGTAACTTTGGTTCCAACGTAACGGCAGGTCTTTACGTATGAACTTTGGCCGTACAATATCATTATCAAATTCACCTTGAAGGTACTGATTAAGGCTTTCATTCCAACCAGTTTCCCATACATCAGCCCGTTTTTTTTCCGCGACCACCTGATTATCTGATTCGATTTTTTTGAGTATTTGGAGTATCAACTTCTCCAAGGCATCCCCAGTAACCCGTTTATAGTTAAAGTTGTGTTTGTTTATTTCCTTCAATGTTACGTCAGATAGATTGTCCACGTTTACACCAAAGGATTTCGCAAAATTTTCTACTTCAATACTTTCCATAACACTTTTCTCTATAACTAAAAATTGTACTAAGTAATATTGTTAGAATAGCGTAGTATTGTTAAAAGAGCTAACATGCAAACGAAAAGGCCGCATAGTTGGGAAAATACGCCGTGAGGTGTGAATTAATATATAAATAACGCCGAGCATTTAATCTTTGATTTTAAAAAAAATCTACTATCTACGAAAATGATTTCGTATAAATCTAACTAAACTCAATAGTTCCCTTAAAATTAATTTACTTATTAAATGTGCGGTGGGCCTGCCATATCTACGGTACAGCTTTATCATTTCGATTGATGCACTTCTGGCATTTTGTGATACTTTACCATCATCCGCCCGATGAATTGTCACTTTGTTTGAAAATACACATGATGGTTCTCTTATGCTGTAGGCTCTGAGTAACCATTCAATATCATTGCAGTACTTCAATGATAGATCGAGACCACCAATCTCTTTAAAATATGCTGCACTGCACATCATACTCGGAAAGTTTATTCCCTGTGCTCGACTCAAGCAAAACTTTATGTTTGAATTTTGATAATGAGTTTGTATTAGTTCACCTGTCGAACGGTACATTGACATTGCTCCAAAAAATAGATCTGCGTTTGATTTGGTCAGTGCATCAACTGCTGTATGCAGAAAATCTTCTCCAAACCAATCATCGGCGGCAAGCCAGATAACATATTTGCCTTTTACATAGGAAAGTGCCTTGTTTAATGCATCGCTAGAGCCATTATCGGGTTCAGAAATAAATACGTCAACAGCATCGCTATGGCTGTCTACAATGTTTTTGGTATTATCACTCGATGCACCGTCAATTATTATATATTGGATGTTTTTATAGGTTTGTGACTTTAACGACTCTATGGTCTTTCCAATGGTTAATTCGGCATTCTTGACAATTGTTATTACGCTTACCTTGTTTTGCATATGGCATATTATCCCTGTGTGCTCTCAGCTTTGGTATCAAAATATAGAGTCTTTTTAAAAATATTTACCAAACCGCCGTAGTGCTGTGCCTATATTTTATTAAAAGTTCTCAATTCTGGTCAAAATCAAAGTGACTGCTTCGGCAATAAATCACAGTCACATGAAAAACTGGTTTTTAACTAATTTAGAAAAAGTTGCAATACTCGTTGTCAGCACAACCTGAAAGATGAATTCTTTTTTAAAAGTCCCAGCGGTTTCTTTCTCTATTCAATGATTATTTTTTTATTCAGTCGCTTTAAAATCGAAGGTTAATTAGCGTTTTAAGTTTTACTAGTTTGATCCGATTATGTAACATTTTCTTATAGAAAGAAAATTACTAGCATATTTTTACAGATAGCTTTTTAAAATTTTGATGGAGTTAACGACTTACATTTGTGACTTAGTAAGCTAAAAATTCATTAGACATTTTACGAGCTATAATCTACTGATTTCTTGCCAGAATATGTGACTCTTTAAAGGTTAATCTATGAAACGCATAACGCCTGTTTTACTCGCTGGTGGTTACGGGACGCGACTTTGGCCCCTATCACGCAAGAGCTACCCTAAGCAATTCTCGGAACTTTTGGGGGATGAAACGTTGTTTCAGAGGAGTATCAAGCGTTTGGTTTCGTCTGACGCTGTGAAGTTTAATGCGCCAATTACCATGACCAGTTCTGATTTTCGCTTTATAGTAGTAGAACAGTTGCAAGGCGTAGGGATTGACCCTGGAGGAATTTTAATAGAGCCAGCAGGTCGCAATACGGCGCCAGCGGTTCTGGCTGCAGCAATTTACGCTAGTAAAAATGATCCAGAAGCGACCATTTTGATTGCGCCCTCAGATCATATTATTCCTAATACTTCGGCCTTTCATAGTGCAATTTCCGCTGGTCTAAAGGAGATAGCTAACGGAAGAGTTGTTGCTTTTGGTATCACGCCAACACGTCCTGAAACGGGCTATGGCTATTTGGAATTAGCCGAAGTACCCTCTGGTCGTACGATGCATTTGAAGCGATTTGTTGAAAAGCCAGATGTTAAGGATGCCCAGATCATGCTAGAGTCGGGCACCTTTCTATGGAATGCTGGAATTTTTTTGTTTAGAGCCAAGGATATGATTACCGCGTTTCAAACCCATGCACCAGAGTTTATGAGTCCGGTGAGTGATGCAATTGAGCAGGGTCATGTAGACCTCGGGTTTTTCCGCTTGGCAGTTGAACCTTGGGCCAAATGTGAGAATATCTCGATTGATTTCGCAATTATGGAAAAAATAGATACACTTTCAGCAGTGCCCTATTCGGCTGGATGGAATGATCTAGGTGAATGGGATGCGGTCTGGATGGAGCATGGACCTGATGATGATGGCGTGGTCAACACTGCGAATACAACTGCGATTGATTGTCAAAATGTGTTGTTGCGATCGGAAAGCGAGTCTCAGCATCTTGTAGGTCTAGGCCTGGAAAATATTATCGCAATTGCAATGCCAGATGCAGTTTTGGTAACCCACAAAAACCGAACACAAGATATTAACACGGTTGTATCTGTGCTAAAGGCCAATGGAGTTGCTCAGGCTGAAATTTTTCCTAAGGATCATCGCCCCTGGGGTTGGTTTGAAAGCCTTATTTTAACCTCTCGGTTCCAAGTGAAGCGAATACATGTGCTACCTGGTAGTGCTCTGTCGTTACAAAGCCATAATCACCGATCTGAACACTGGATTGTAGTAGAAGGTACGGCTAAAGTCACCGTTGACAAGAGTGTGACGCTTTTGACGGAAGGGCAATCGGTATATATTCCGCTCAGGGCAGTCCATAGACTTGAAAATCCTGGAAAAGTGCCAATGGTACTGATTGAGGTGCAAACTGGTGTTTATTTGGGTGAAGATGATATTATTCGTTATGAGGATATTTACGAACGGTACTGAAGTAGGTAGAGTCAGAGATGTGTTATGAGCTCATAATATGATAAGCACTAGTGGACATTATATTTGCAGGGTTTTAATTAAAGGTAGTTTCCACAAAAACCGATTTTATAGGGCGGCCATATTTCACATTGATAATTTAAATATTACTTTCATTTTGTAAATATATTAATAAATTTATTAGCAATAATATCCCAATCATAATTCTGTATTACAAGTTTTCGTGCATTATTTCCTAACTGATTTAAGTCTACTTTATCAGAGAGAGCATACCTTATACCCTCCTCAATCTCGAATTCATTAGCAGCCACCTCAATACCAGACGATGTATTTGCTAATTCGCAAAAATCACACTCTTTTGTTATTAAAATCGGTGCTGAAGAAGCAGCCGCCTCAAGTGCAACTATAGTCATACTATCAAACCTTGATGGGATAACAAATAATTTAGCAGATTGATACGCAGAGATTTTATCTTTACCAATTATTGGACCTAAAAAAGTTATTTTCTTATCTAAATTCAGTGATTTCGATTCTTTTTTTAGTGTACGTAAGAACCCAATTTCATTGCCAACAATAATTAACTGATAATTTGGAAAATCTTTGCAAATTTTTGAGAATGCTCTTATCAGTAAGTCGGGCCCTTTTATAGGATCAATTCTACCAATAAATAGAATAAGTGGCCTATCGTCTATGTTATATTTTTTTCTAAAAAAAGCACCGCCATCATATTTTAAAAATTTATTTACTTCTATTCCATTTGGTATGAATTCAATCTGATCGTTTTTGACGCCGTGACGTATATAGTCGTCAACTTCCCTCTTACTTACAGCTATACATTTTTTTGCAGAGCGTATCATAGGTATCGTAATCAAAATTTTATATAAACGCTTAAGCATCAAGGAACGGCCTTCAATTTTAAGCCATCCCATGGCTGAAAAATAGTAAGGCTTATTTGTTAATTTTAAATAGACGAAGGCCATAGCTGTTATGACTGACCAATTCATTGACAAATGGACTACATCATATTTTTTTACATTTTTAAACAGCCATCCAATCAAGTTTAAAGGAATTATAAATCTATTTGATAAATAGGGTAACGCGACAACATCTGACCCTCCCAAATTATTAGCATGCTCTTGATGAAGCCCCTTTTTTGTTGTCAGCAATGTACAAGAGTGACCCTTTAGACTTAAATATTTACTAAGCAAACATACCCTGTCAACAGAGCCACCACCAGCAAATGGGTCAATACACATTATTACGTTAAGTATTTTCATTGTTCTGTTCTTTTAAACCCTCATGAGTGAGAATTTTAGCTAATCCACAGGAAATACTGATTTTGCGCCTATATCCAAGAGTAATAATTCGATTACTAGAATATACTCGATTAGGTGGAGAATGACTTTTTAAAAAAATAAAAAGTATCTCAAGTAAATAGATTGGAAGTCCAAATTTTATCCCAAAAGAATACATGTTTGAACTGAATTTTCTTGAAATAATACTATTGATGTTTTTGTAGTTGTTATCTTTGTCATGATCATCTGAGATGATGAAAGTATCACGAGAGGAGCTAAGTTTACAATTAAATAAAAATTCTATCGCATGAACAACATTTTGAACACAAACAAGATTGCATCGTCTATTATAAAGAAAAAAATTATAAATATGCAACGCAATTGAAGGGTTTTGGTATCTTAAAATTATTTTATTAATGATTGAATTGTTACCAACACCGAAAATCTCAGTTGGCCTGACAATTTTTAAAGGGATGCTAAGTAATAAATTTTTATCCAAAATACGTTCAATCATTGCTTTGTTTTGTTGGTACACTCCTCTCGGATTGGTAGGACTATTTTCAGTTATTAATTTTTCAGAAGAAAAACCATGTACGACTGCAGTACTACAGTGAATAAACTGCGATATTTGCACAGAATTGGAAGTGGCGACAATATTATGGGTTGCTGTTATGTTGTCGGCGGTATGGCCTGAAAGGTATGCTAAATGAATAACAATAGTGTTGCTCCTGGCTGCATCGCAATACAAAATACAGGATGGCATGATGAAGAATTAAAAGATCCAGAAAGTTTTAAA
>MDTB01234621.1_pt1 | contig 11108 bp, 8 predicted proteins | sample 811161 | NCBI WGS metagenome assembly MDTB01 (sample SAMN05326650, study PRJNA326480) | marine metagenome | isolation source: seawater | place: Mediterranean Sea | collected 2009
AAAAAGAATATAATCAAAGAGAGAAAATAAAGAATACTTTTTAATTCGACTAACCCCTTTGCGATATTATTGAAATTTGATAAAAAACTAAAAGAAGCTACTATATCTGTAATATTTTGCCCTGCCCATGATGAGAAAAAATCTAAAACTATTGGAAGGCCACTTAAAGTAAATATAAAACATATAGTAACAGAAATGATAAAAGCTATTACCTGATTTTTAGTTAAGGCTGATATACATGAACCTATAGACAAATAAGCTCCTGCCATTAATAAACTGCCTAGATACCCTCCTATAATTACTCCATTGTCTGGATTTCCCAAATAATTGACTGTAATCCATATTGGAAAAGTCAATATTAGTGCAATAGATATAAAAAACCAGGCTGAAAAAAACTTACCTAATACTATGCTTAAAGTATTTATAGGAAGAGTAACTAATAACTCTATTGTACCATTTCTTTTCTCCTCAGCCCAGAGCCTCATAGAAATAGATGGAATTAATAGCAAATAAAGCCAAGGATGCCATTCAAAAAAACTATTTAAATTAGCTTGGCCCAATAAAAAAAAATTCCCTAGATAAAAAGTAAATAGCCCAGATAGTATTAAAAATATTGTAATAAAAACATATGCAATTGGTGTAGAAAAGACGCTTAATATTTCCTTTTTAAAAATTATAATTATAGAGTAAATAGTATTATTCATGCCTTGTAAGATCCTTGAAAACATCTTCTAAACTTCCTTTTTCAGAAGAAAAGTGTTTAACGGTATAGGATTTTCCTTTAATAAATTCCTGAATACTTTTTATAATTTTTTTACTTCCACTAGGTCTAACAACGCAATATTGGTTTTCAATATGTATATTATTGGTAATTCCTAATTTTAATAATTCATTTTTTAATTCAGTGTTATTTTTTTCTTCAACGCTTAAATAAATGTTATTATAAAGCTTAGATTTTTTTAAAATATTATTGGGAGTGTCATCAACTAATAATTTGCCCTTAGATATAATCATTACTCTGTTACAAATTGTATTAACTTCTTCTAAAATATGAGTCGAAATTATTATAGATTTTTCTTTGCCTAAATCTTTGATAAGTTTTCTTACTTCATTTTTTTGATTTGGGTCTAATCCATCAGTAGGTTCATCTAATATCAATATTTCAGGATCGTGCATTATAGATTGAGCCAAACCTACTCTTCTCTTATATCCCTTCGATAAGGTTTCAATTTTTTGTCCTATTATATTATCTAACTTGAGCAGGTTAATCATCTTAGTTATGGTTTTATCTTTCTTACTCTTATCTAGCATTCTTATATCATAAATAAAACTAAGAAAATCAATTGTGTTCATTTCGTTGTAAAGTGGCGAGCCTTCTGGAACATAACCTATAGATTTTCTAGCAGCAGTAAGATTAGAAAATATATTATTGTTTTTTACAATAATTTTACCTTTGTCAGGCACTAAAAAGCCTGTAAGTAATCTCATCGTTGTTGTTTTTCCGGCACCATTTGGTCCTAAAAAGCCTAAAACTTCTCCTTTTTTAAGGGAAAAACTAATGTTATTTACAGCCAAGAAAGAACCAAATGACTTACTTATGCTTTTAGCTTCTATTAAGATACTCATAATAATATGAAATTACTCTTAAATTAATACTTTTCAAGTAATAATAAATATTCTAATACTTACAAAATGCTATTAAATAGTACAAATGTAAAATTAAATTGGAAAGCCCAGAATTTTGAATTATTATCTACTTGTAACTCATATTTAAATTATTTTAATATTAAAAAAAAAAACGGAACTGTTATTGTATTTTTGTGCAATCATTGTCCATATGTTCAAGATATTATAATCCGAATGGTAGAAGATTTTACTTTTCTCAAAAAATTAGACTTTGGCTTAGCAGCCATAATGTCAAACGATACAGCAGCTTACCCTGAAGACTCTTTTGTGAAAATGCAACAGTTTTCTAAAAAATATGCCTTTACCTTTCCTTATTTAATAGATGAAACCCAAGAAGTCGCCAGGAAGTATGGAGCAGTGTGTACTCCTGACTTTTTTTGTTTTGATAAAAAAGATAAACTATTTTACAGAGGAAGATTAGATAATTTAAAATATATGGAAAACAGTAACCGTAATCGTAGGGCTGAACTGAAATTAGCCTGTGAAGAAAAACTAAAAACAGGCAATGTAATAACTAATCAAATAAGTAGCATGGGTTGTTCTATTAAATGGAGGTCAAAGGAATAGTTAAAGCAATAACACTAAGTTTCATTTTCAATAATGTTTAGATTTAAAATAAATATTTTGAGAAGCTCTCTTTGAGAGTTGCAGAATAAAACAATCTAGTAAATAGGACTTAAAACTTATACTAAATAAAAGATACTAATATACAATCAAAGTTTTAGTTAATGATTACAAGACTATTTAATAACCTGAAAAAATATAGAGTATTTCCTGTAATATTTAAGTAATCATTTATGCGTCTTCTTCTTTTTCTTTTTTATATTCTGCTTCTATATAGTTTTCGTTGTTACGAAAAGAATCTTTTTTCTTACTAAAGGAATTAAGTTCGTTAATAGCCATTCTTTTAAATAAAGCTTTTCTGAATGCAAATAGAATTAAACCTAATGGAATAATAAATATAGCTAAAAAAGCAAAAAAAAATATCCCTACCCCTAAAAGTCCGATTATTACTAAAAAGATTAAAATTTTTTTTAGACCAAAAAACATATTATTTATTAAGCGTCATTATCAGCAAATCTTTTCAAGTGAAAATCTACATCTCCAAATATCCCACACATAACCGTGAGTCTTTTAAAAAAATGACCTATATCCATTTCATTCGCAACTCCCATACCACCAAAAATTTGTATACATTCTTGACTGATTTTTTTAGCCTCAGTCCCCAAGAAAATCTTGTTTAAAGATATTTTTTTTTTTCTTTCTTTTGGCGATTTATCAATGCAAAGCTGGGCCATATAATTAAGGGATCTCATTTCTTCCTTTTTAATATAAATATCTACAAGTTTATGTTGTATAACTTGGAATGTTCCTATTTTTCTTCCAAATTGCTCTCTAGTTTTGGCGTAATCTAACGTTTTTTCATACATATTATCAATAATTCCTAAAGCATCTGAGCAAACTGCTAGAGTAGCATAATCTATTATATATTCTATATTATCTAGATAATCTTGAACTTTATATTCTCCTAAAATCATATTTTTTTCTAGCTCAACCTTATTAAAGGTAATATCTCCTGCTCTAATATCTCCTAAAGAGTTGTAGAAGTTGAAGTTTACACCTTCTAGACCCTTAGATATAGAAAACAGCATAATACTATCATTTTCTTGATTTAGAGCTGGAAAGATAATAAAATCACTATTTTCAAGACCAATAACAAAGTTTTTCTTTCCTGAAACTAAGTATTTTTCCTCTATTTTTTTTACAACTGTACCTTTCACATTAAGATCAAAGCGATAGTTAGTTTCAGCAAATGCAAAAGTAAATTTTTTCTTTCCCGATATTAAATCAGATAAATGTTGTTTTGCTATTTTATTTTTTGCCATACTCTCTAGAATTTTTCCAACGACTATAACCTGTAATATGTATGGTTCTATTACAAGAGCTTTTCCAAAAGCTTCCATTAAAACCATTATATCTGTTACATTACCTCCTAGCCCTCCTGAGTCTTCGCCAAAAGGAAGTCCTAACCATCCTAGTTTTGAAAAATCAGCCCAATATTTATTAGGATTTATACCTAAATCCAAAAGGTGTTTAGCCCTTTGGTCAAAACTATAGTTTTCCGTAAAGTATTTTTCTGCTGCTGAGCTAATAATTTTTTGTTCTTCAGTAAGAGACAAATCCATCTTACAAGCCTAAAACCATTTTTGATAAAATATTTTTTTGTATTTCGTTTGATCCTCCGTAAATGGTAGTTTTTCTAAGATTTAAGTAATTAGTCCCCAAATTTTCAGCATGGTCAGGACCTGCAAATATTTCATTAGATCCTGCAGGTGCATTATCATTAGAAACAACTAATCCATAGTATGATACAGCATCTAAGGTTAATTCACTTATTTTTTGTTGGATTTCTGTTCCTCTAATTTTAAGTAAGAATGCTTCTGGTCCTGGGCCGGAAGAATTTCCTTTATTCTCCGCAGATATAACTCTTAGTTCCGTATATTCCAATGCTGATAACTCCATTTCTAATTTTGTGACCTTGTCCCTAAATCTACTATCATTTATCAAAGGCTGGTTATCTAATATTTCTTTTTTGGATATTTCTTTTAGTCTTTTAATAGCACTTTTTGACCTCCCTACAGCTGCTATTGCACTTCTTTCGTGACTAAGCAAGTATTTCGCAACTGTCCAACCTTTATTTTCCTTATATATAAGATTTTCTACAGGTACTTTCACATCTTCTAAATATACTGTGTTTACTTCATGACTCCCGTCTATAGTAATAATGGGTTCTACACTTATGCCTTTAGTTTTCATATCTATTATAATGAATGAAATTCCCTCTTGAAACTTTCCTTCATTACTTGTTCTTACTAAACAGAACATCCAATCTGCATTCTGAGCTAATGTAGTCCATGTTTTTGTTCCATTTATAATATAATAATCTCCATTTTTTTCTGCCTTGGTTTTAAGAGAAGCTAGGTCTGAACCAGAACCAGGTTCAGAGTAACCCTGACACCACCAATGCTCAGAATTAAGTATTCTAGGAAGGAAAAAATTTTTTTGTTTTTCTGTTCCATATTTTATCAATACTGGTCCTATCATATTAATACCAAATGGAATGATTTCTGGTGTATTAGCGTAAGCTGTTTCTTGTTCGAAAATATATTTTTTTATTGGGCTCCAGTTACACCCTCCATGTTCGCTTGGCCAGTTAGGTGCCAACCACCCTTTATTATTTAAAGCAATTTGCCAATTTATTGTTTCTTCTTTTGTAGGTTTCCCTCCATTAGCTAATTTAGTCTCTAAATCTTTAGGATGCTTTTCTTTTATAAATCCTCTCAATTCATTTCTAAAACTTAAGTCTGACTCAGATAATTTTATTTCCATATTTACTTTCCTTTTATTAGATATTTTAACATAATATTCACTATTTCAATAATATTTAATAGCTGTTCACTAGCATTTTCTAATGAATGCTTTATTTCGATAACATGTGTACTTCTTAGTAAAATTCTATCTTTTTCATCTTCTATCCATTTTATGAACTCGGTACTATATTCTTTATAATCTTCATCAAAAAAAATAATATATTTTTGATCATTTACCTGAATTTTTTTAATAAATGCCTTGAAAGATTTGGCTTTTAGAATAATTACATTAATTAAATTTTCAAATTCAATAGGAATTTTTCCAAACCTATCAATCATTTCAAGCCTGAAATGAGAAATATCCTCGGTATTATTTAAATCTCCAAGCTTTCGATACATTGAAAGCCTTAAGGACAAATCTGGTATATATTTCTCTGGTATTAAGACTGGTAATTTGATACTAACATCAATACTAGAATTATTTTTTTCACTTCTAACACCTTTTATATCATCTAAACATTCCTGAAGTAGCCTCTGATAGAGCTCAATACCGATTTGAGATACCTGACCAGATTGTTCTTCACCAAGCAAATTTCCAGCTCCTCTGATATCGAGATCATAATTAGCTAAGTTAATACCAGCTCCTAAAGCATCCATTGCTTGAAGAGCCTTTAACCTTCTGTGAGCATTTGGAGTAATTTTATTTTTACCTAGAGTGAAAAATGCATATGCTCTTAGATGACTTCTACCTATTCTTCCTCTTAGTTGATGAAGCTGAGCGAGCCCAAATCTATCAGCATTATTAACTATTAGTGTATTAGCTCTAGGTATATCTATGCCAGACTCAATTATTGAGGTGGATATCAAGATGTCTACTTTATGGTTATAAAAATCCTGCATCGCTTTTTCTATATGTGTAGGTTTAAGTCTACCGTGGGCTATTGCAAAATTAGTGTGAGGACTTATTAGTTTTATTCTTTTTGTAAGACTATCGATGTCCTTTATCCTAGGTGTAATTATAAATATTTGTCCTTTTCTTTTTATTTCATTAAAAATAGCATTCTTTATTATAATATTATCAAACTTGCAAATAATGGTTTTTATGGTTTTTCTATCAATTGGTGGAGTTTGAATTAGACTCAATTCCCTTATACCTAAAAGAGACATATGCAATGTTCTAGGAATTGGAGTAGCGGTTAAGGTTAATAAATGAATATTGTCCTTGATTTGTTTAATTTTTTCCTTTTGCGCTACGCCAAAATGTTGTTCCTCATCAACTATTAATAAACCTAACTTAATATTCTTAAAATCAAAAGCGAAAGCTGTATGAGTAGAAATTAAAATATTCATATACTCAGTTTCATATTTTTTTAAAATATTTTTTTTATCAGAAAGCTTTGTATTTCTTGTAATGAGGCCTACTTCAGTATAATTTTTAAATCTTTTTGAGAAATTTTCATAATGTTGCATTGCTAAGATGGTAGTTGGAACAATTAAAATTGTCTTATAACTATTATCACTCATGAGAAATGCTGCTCTCAAGGCTACTTCGGTCTTGCCAAAGCCTACATCTCCGCAAACTAGTCTGTCCATAAGTTGCCCTTTTGTTAAATCATTATAAACTTCATGTATTGTTGCTAATTGATCCTCTGTTTCTACATAATTAAATAAAGAATTAAACTTATTTAATTTGTCATAGTTAATATGAATTTTTATTCCTTTTGACATTTTTCTCTTAGCAGCTTGCTCAAGCAATGAACTAGCAAGATCCCTTATTTTTTTCTTAACTTGTAGTTTTTTATTAGACCAACTTGAGGAGCCGAGCCTATCAAGTTCTATATTAGTATTTGAATTGCCATACCTGGAAATTAGTTTAATATTTTCTACTGGAACATATAATTTTGCCTTTTCTGCATATTCTATTACTAAACAGTCGTGCGGGCTGTTTAAAATTTGAATTGCTTTTAATCCTAAATACTTACCCACACCTTGTTCCGCATGCACAACATAATCATCTATATTTATTTGAGAGATATCTATAATATTATTTCTTAACGGCTTAAATGTTGGGATATTTTTAATCTCAAGAATTTCGTTTACGGATATTACCTTTACAAGTTCATTTTCAAATCCTTTTTTAACATCTAATTTTATTATGTCTACAATTTCTAAATTATCAAAGCAGGCAAGAAAAGTATTTAATACAAACCTATATTCATAGCAATGACTCACAGGCAGTATAGATTTTAGTATTTTTTTTTCATTAGAATTTGAATAACAAAAAATTAGTTTTTTTATACCAATTTTATTTGCAATGACTTCTGCTAATTTTTTTTTTATATCCTTTTTATTAGTATTTTTTTTTACTAAAAACTCTAAATTTTCTTTACTTTTAAGACTATAGTTGCTTTGACTTTCTAAACGATCATAATTAGTATAAGAAATCATTTGACAACTTTTCAAGCCATTTGATAAATTTGAATAATCTAAATATAATTCCGTAGGCTTCAAGGGGCCGTTATACTCATCCTTATTTGCTTTATAAATCTCTAATTTTTCCTTATAAAGTTTTTGAATATCTTCTATTTTTTCTTTAGCTAAATTGTTAGTATTTTCATTTGCGATAATTAAACTAGGTTTGAATAGTTCAAACTGATTAAGTAAATGGTCTGAATAAAAAAGAGGAAGCCAATGCTCTATGCTATCTATCTTATTTGCTTGTAAAATATTATGTATAAATAATTGTTTATTAATAACTGGTCCAAACCTATCTCTGTAATTAGAGACAAATAAATTTTTTGCTTTTCGATTGAATGGAGACTCTATAGATTGAAATATATCGATATTACTTTTCTTACTCAATGATATCTGAGATATAGGGTTAAATTCTTTTATAGCTTCTATTGTATTTCCAAAAAAATCTATTCTGAAAGGCTTGGCTTCTCCAATAGGCCATAAATCTATAATACCTCCTCTGGCCGCATATTCATTTGGCCCTAAAACTAACTCAACTCTATTGTATCCTAATTGACTTAATATATTAATAACCTTATATGCTTCATAATCTTTACCTGTCTCGAGTTTAATGGCATTAATAATTGAATCTTTTACAGGGGGTATTTTAAGCAATAACGAGTTTAAGGTTGTAACTATTAAATTATTAGATTTTTTATTTCTAATAAAACTTCTAATAGCTTTAAATCTATTACTTATCAATATTGGGTCAGGAGAAGTTGTATCATAAGGAGAACAATCCCAACCGGGAAAAGATAGTATATTAAAATTCTTTACATTTTGTTCAATTATATTAATGTATCTATCTACTTGTTCGTTATTTTGCAATATAACTAATATATTTTTATTTTCAAAAAAACGGCATATTTCATATATTATAAAAGGTTCTAAACCCTCTGGTACTCTGCTAAAGCTAAAGTTATCATCATTAAAACTAAAATTAAAATTACTTTTGAGTATTTGCACGCTTAATATGCTTTTCAAAAAGTTTTATAATGCTTTTAGGATAATTATCTGGCCAATTTTTTTTTCCCTGTATTATTAAAACAATTTCGTTATCGCTAACTGTATCTAAAAATTCTTTATATTCTTTTAGTTCTCTATTACTCATTCTTTGATAATTAGCATCGAAAAATTGACCTAGTAATAAGTCTGCTTCTCTAGTACCTCTATGCCAAGATCTATATTTTAATTTATTTAATAGTATTTCCATTATATAAATATTTTATATAACAATATATTATGCAAAGTACATCTATATTTGAATTGTTTTCCAATATTGACAGGTTTGTCACTAATAATAGCATCAGACCTATTATACACTCTTTAATTGGGTCAAGAGTAATAGATTGCATTCATTATCTACCAATTAAAAATATAGAAACTCTATTTTGTACAAAATGGGGGGAATTAAAACAAGATGACAATGTAATTATTCAAATATATATCAAAAAACATTACAATAGTTACAAAATAAGAGGAGCTCCTTATAAAATAAGCGGGTTATTTGATAACAAACCTATTTATTTAGTTTTTTTCTCAAAATATACTGGCTATTTAAAAAAAATATATCCAGAAAATGAAAATGTTTTAATATCAGGAAAAATAGATACTTATAAAAATAAATTTCAAATTACCCATCCCAATGTAATAGATAAGGGCTTAAGTTTTGGTAGGAAAAAAGAAATAAAGGTATTTTATAGGCAAAAAAAGGGTATCAAAAGTGAAAAAATAGAAAAAATAATACATAATATACTCATTAAAATACCTAATCTTGCTGAGTGGAATGAAAATATTTTTAATCATTATGAAAATATTCCTAGCTGGAAGGTTGCAATAACCAATATTCATAAACCAACTGAAATAGCTGAAACTAAATATAATTCTAAAAGCTATTTAAGGTTAGCATATGACGAATTACTTGCAACTCAAATATCTCTGGGCATAGCTCGAAATAGAATTAAGGATAAACTTAGCAATAACTATAAAGATATTGCTATCACTAAGCTAGTTCAATTAACCAAGAAGTTGTCTTTTGATTTAACTAAAGACCAAGAAATAGCACTGTTAGAAATTATATCAGACCTAAAAGAAAAAAAAAGAATGATGCGTCTCTTACATGGTGATGTAGGATCAGGCAAGACGATAGTTGCTTTATTGTCTGCATTATTTGTTATTCGGTCTGGTTATCAGGTGGCCATAATGGTTCCTACTGAAATATTAGCACAGCAACATTTTAAATTAGCACAAAAACTTTTCAATAGTTCAAATATCGAACCCGGCCTTCTAATTGCTTCTAGTAGTAATAAAAAAGAAATTTACAAGAACATATCAAGAGGAAGCGTTCAGCTAATTATAGGTACTCAATCACTCATACAAGAAAAGTTAGAATTCCATAATTTATCTTACGTAATTATTGATGAGCAACACAGATTTGGAGTAAATCAGAGATTGAGGTTTAGAGATAAAGGTGAAAATGTTGATATGTTACTTCTTTCAGCTACGCCGATCCCAAGAACTATGCTACTTGCTGCCTTAGGAGATATTAATCTTACCACTATTAAAAAAAAACCATTTAATAATAAAATTAATACAATAATTAAATCAGAAGATAATATTGATGAAGTAATTTTATATTTAGATGCTTTTTTGAGGAAAAATAAAAAAGTATTTTGGGTTTGTCCTATGATAAGCGATGAGGATGATGCAAAGTCTAGTATTATGTCTAGATTTAAAATATTGAAGAGGAAATTTAAAAAGGTAGATGTTCTTCATGGTAAGCTTAATGAATTACAAAAACAAACAGTTCTTGATGATTTTAAATCTGGGAAAACTAATTTATTAGTTTGTACAATAGTAATTGAAGTAGGCGTAGATATTCCAGATGCTAATATTATTTTAATAGATCAAGCTGAAATGTTTGGTATGGCTCAGATTCATCAACTTAGAGGACGCGTAGGTAGAGGACGACAAGATGGAATATGTATATTACTATACAAAAATACATTAAAAGAACATGGATATCAAAGACTTTTAGCTATAAAAGCAACCCACGATGGTTTTGATATAGCAGAAAAAGATCTAAATTTAAGAGGTGGAGGGGATATTCAGGAAAAAAAACAGTACGGCTATCAAAATTTTCTTTTTTTTAATCTTTATGAACACAAAGCACTGGTTGATATTGCTATTAGTGAAGCACGCAATATCCTAAAAAAGGATCCGCACCTTAAGACAGAAAGAGGCAAAAGAATTATTAATTTGCTATATATTTTTGAAAAGAATAAAGCAATTGACCTTATTTCTGCAGGCTAGCCCTTTTATATTTTTGTAAATGTTTTGGCGTAATTATACCTCCTGATATTACCATTTTCATGCCTTCTTCTATGTTCATAGATAATCTTATTATATCTTTGGTAGGCACGAAAAGCAAAAATCCAGATGTAGGATTAGGTGTAGTAGGTACAAAAAGATGAAAATAAGGGATATCGTCCTGATTTTTAGACTTTCCGCTTATAAAAGCCATTGTCCATAGCCCCT
>MDTB01023683.1_pt1 | contig 11107 bp, 11 predicted proteins | sample 811161 | NCBI WGS metagenome assembly MDTB01 (sample SAMN05326650, study PRJNA326480) | marine metagenome | isolation source: seawater | place: Mediterranean Sea | collected 2009
ACACCAAGGATTTATGTCCTCTATTATGGAACAAACAGGTAGCGATATAGCTACTCTTCAAACAGTGTTTAGTGAATACCACCGTGATAACATTGTTGTTCCCGCCCTCGCAACTAGCGTCTTTAGGGCGTATGAAAAACACATAGATAATCCTGATAATTCTACAGAAGTTGTGGAGTTTTTAAAAGAAAGCTGGAAAGACACTGGTATGTTAGGAGTAGAACAACAACAATCAGTAATTAAAACAGCCTTTGACCTCATACCGCCGGAAAACCAAGATGAAGCGGAAGACTTCTTAGAATCCTTAACAGAAGCCGATATAAAAATTGGTAATCAAAAGTTTGGAGATACTTTACTCTACCAAGAGATAGCGCAAAGTATAGAAGACAAGACTGAGAATTATGAGGTAGAGCAAGAAAGAGAGGCAACAAAAGACCACGATAAATTAGTTACAGAATATACCGCTAAACTAAATGGTTATTATGACAAAGGTGACGTTTCAGATGCTAATAAGTGGATAACTGAAACAGAAGAGAAATTAGAAGAACAAATTCAAAATCAAGACGGCGTCGCGACTGAGCTACAAAATAAGATGCGTTTGTGGTTATCTGACCAACGGCTTGGTCAAGATAACGCCATGTCCCAACGTTACCTACGTATACAACAACGAAGTGGTTTAGATGAAAGACGAACATCAGGGCTACTAGAAAGAGCAGTAGCGCAGGGGATAAAGAATTTTAGGAGCACACATCCAGAGCTTGGGGAATTTTTTGACACCGCAGGTAGTGGAGACAAACCTCCGTTTGAATATGACGTCGTAACGGGTGAGTACACGATAAACCTAGAAGGACACCAAGAATTTAATACTGCAAGACAAGAGTGGGTTACTAGTACACGAAAAGCGTTACAAGATGTTCTAGATATGGGGCTGACTCCAGAGGAACAAGGTAAAAAATATGCGGAATTACAAAACATAGCTGACAATACCTTTGTAGAAAATTTGGTAACACTAGCTACGAATAGCTACGTAAACCGTTCAAAACGAGCTAAAGAAAACCAAATCTCCGCGCAGGTTCAAAGTGTTACAGAGATTGCCGAGGAAGTGGGTGGGGACTTCTTTAAAGACCGAGGACAGCATAAGGTCTATGAGTTGCAAGAAGTGCTTCAACTCGGTGGACGAGGAAGAAAACGTCTTAAAGCTAGTGACACAGAAACTATGAATGCTTACGGAGCCGCGATAGCTGAAATAGAAGATGAAACTGAAAGAAACAATGAACGTAATAAATATAATCAAATTGCCGATAAAATTAGCTTAAGAAACGAGCAAACTAGAAACAATCTAATAAATGAGTTAGACGAAGTTAAACGCAATCAAGGACGTAATCTAAGAGAAAGGAAAGGTTACAATAGACGCGTAAAAAGTTTTATATCAAGGAACTCAGAAACAGTTGAAAACACTTTACGGTTAGAGGCGTTCACAGCTGAAGAAGCTCTTGCCCTTTTAGAAACTGGAGCGGCGCGAGGTAACGAAACAAGGGAACTTCAACACTCTAGTGGATTTAGGTTACAACCTGACTTCTTTAACCCAGCTAACTTAGTGTATATCGAAGGACTAAACGGAGACGCAGATACAACAAAACGAATAGCCGCATTATTAAACATCGGAACAAAAGACCTAGTTAATTTTCACAAAAACCTCAAAAAGATAAGAGAACAATAATATGGGCATATTTGACGAAACAGCGAACGAAATAGCTAAGGGCACATTAAAATCAGCTTCCCCAGCAAAAGAAGGTAAAAAACCGTCCCTATTAAAAGACTTAGCTTTGGCTATCCCTAGAGGTGTTGAGGGCTTTGGACAAAGTATTTACAACCTTGCAGACTCTGTCGTAGGCGATGCTTTACCTGACTACAACGAACGTTTCTTAGGTCGCTCGGAAACTATGGTTGGAGGATTAGTTGAAGGTGCAACTCAATTTATGACTGGTTTTGTACCTATCATGGGCGGGCTGGGTAAGCTTGGAAAAGTTGCATCTCTCAACGCTAAAACTAAAGGTGCGGCTTCGCTTATTGCAAAAGGAAGTTCGCACTTAAAACCAAACCAATTAAAAGCCGTCTCAAGTTTAAAACCCAAAACACAGACAGTATTAAAAGGTTTAGGGGCGTCTACCGCCACCGACTTCTTGGCGTTTGACGGACAAGAAGAAAGACTGTCGGACTTAATACAACAGTTCCCTGCTCTAAAAAACCCAGTTACCGAGTTCTTACAAGCGGACGAAACGGACACAGAGGTAGAAGGTCGTTTAAAGAACGTATTAGAAGGGTTATTTGTTGAAGCTGGTATCGGAGCCATTGCTGTTCCGTTTCTTAAAGGTATAAAACTTATTAAGAACCGAAACAAAAATATGGCTAAAGGAATGACTAAAGTCGAGGCTCAAGAAAAAGCTTTGAAAGATTCCGACCTAACCGAAGACGAGATAACTACAGAATACGTGTCCCGTGAACAAGCCGCTAAGGAACGAGCCGAAGAAGACGCACTAATGGACGAAATGGGTGGAGACTACGGCTCACCTGAGATGGACGTACGACGCCAAGGCGATTTTGATGAATCTGCAAATATACCCGCAGATACCCCGTTAGATGAACGAGGGCTGGCAAGACCACCTGAAGAACGTGATTTACCTGAAATGCCCGAGGACTCAGCACGACCTCTTGACCCCACTGATGACCCTAACCCCTACGTTGACCCTGACGCAGACGAACCGATTGGTGGGCGTATTGGAGGCAAAGAGGTAGACGAGATACCAGACACTAAACCAAAAGAAACGGGCGAAGAAAAACTTGAAACTGACCTCTACAACGACGTTTTAACTACAGTTCGTAAAGTACTGGACAAAGCTGGTAATTTTATTGAAGGCGGCGAGCAAGCTATTAAGAGTGCTTATCGAGGATTTCGTAGTCAAAGCGAAAGAGCAATGTTTACTAAAGCACTTGCAGAGGAGCGGTTAGCAAGAGCTAAGAAGGCAGGAACACTTCCGAGTACAACAGCAGACGAGTTAGTTGGTATATCCAGAGACCGTATAGATATTTTAAATAGTGGAGATGTGAACGGCGTCGAAGCGGCTATTAAGAGACTTAAAAACGACCCTGAAAAACTTACGGAGTTTCGTATAAGACAGGATGCTTTATATGAGATTCAAGAGTATGCCGCCGAGAATGTGGCAGAAGCCGCTAAGAACTTTAAAGCTGTAAAAGAAGCAGACCTTAAGACAGGAAGCGGAGGCGTCGAAAAAGCTAGAACTGAGTTATTCATTGCCTTAGAACAACTTACAGATGCTCAACAGTTGTGGGCTGAGGTTGGTCGTGAATACTCTTTAGGATTACTTAGTCGTCGTTTCTTATATAAAAAGGGACACAGTAGGTTAGCAGGTACAAAAGCTCTTGAAGATAAAAGACAAGGTTTTGATTTTGATAAACCTGAGCGAGCTACAAAAGAAGCTATGGAGTCATATCGTGACCGCATGACAGGTTCTATAAACGAAGATAAAATGGTAAACATTCTTATTGCCGCTACGAATGCTCAAGATATGCAACACATGCTAAAAGGCATGAATAAACTAAATGCTAAACAACGCTTACACAACAGCGCGGATATGGTTAAAGAGTACTGGCTTAACTCACTACTCTCTGCGCCTTCTACACAGCTTGTAAACATAATGGGTAACTTTTTAACTCAAGGTATTCGACAAGCAGAAGTAATTGTAGGGGCGGCAATGCGAGGAGATATGAACCTTGTTAGAGCCAATCTGAATTTAACGTATTATTTTGAGTCATTCCAAGAAGCCCTTACCTTAGCGCGTAAAACAATGACGACAAATGAAGCGGTAACTATTCCAGATAGACGCGCATTTCTTGAAACAAACTTTGACCAACGTTCTATAACCGCAAAAAATGCTGGATTAGATGATGACTCTACAATGGGTAAAGCATTTAATTGGTTAGGTGAGTGGGTAGGTCTTCCGTCCCGTTTCCTATTAACAGGCGACGAGTTCTTTAAAGCTCTTAACTATAGACACTACGTTCGTACCGAACTTTCAGTTGCTGGCTACGAAAAAGGATTACGTGGAGAAGACTTAGCTAAATATGTAGAAGACCGATTCCAAGCTTCTGTAACTAAAACAGGCGCAATGTATAGCGAAGATGCACTCTACAGAGAAGCTAATATAGAAGCTGATAAAGCTCGGTCTACTAAGTACGGAACCATAGGATTAAAGCACGGAGAACGCCGAAAATTCATTGACAACTATATGGACGAAAACCGTTCTAAAATGGACGGCTTCAGCGAGACCGAACAAGAAACAATACTTAACGGTGCTAAACAAGCAACACTTATTAACACACATACACAAGATGCTAAGTACGGGAGTATGAAAGAGATTACCAAAATTATCAATGACAACCCGTTGCTGACCTATGTGGTTCCGTTTGTAAGAACCCCTGCTAATATCTTAAAGTTTGCGTTAGGGCGTACAGGTCTAAAAGCAGTAGATTTTAAAACTTATAAACGTGTCGGCGAGTTAAGACAAAGCGAAAGAAAAGCTATGGAGCTTCAGCAAAAATTAAACTCAGGAGAACGTAGAGAGATTGCAGAAATACAAGGTCAATTAGCCACCGCCGCTGGTATGACCAGTCTAGGCTTCTTCTACGCAATGAATAACTCCGAATTTATCACAGGATTCGGACCGCGCGATAAAGAACAAAGAGAAGCGTGGAAAAACGCAGGGAACCAAGAGTACTCTATTCGTGTTGGTGATACATGGTATAGCTACCAACGTCTTGACCCCTTCGCTACAATGATTGGTATTTATGCTGACCTAATCGAAGGAAGCCGAAGTGGGGAGTTAGACGGCGACCAAGCGTCAAACGTGTTTGCCTTGTTAGCACTAACGTTTCAAAACAACATTACAAACAAGTCTTACGTACAAGGTATTGATAACTTATTCCAAGTTCTTAGAGACCCGATGAAAAACGGAAGTCGGTTTGTTGGTAATATTGCCGCAGGGTTTATGCCTAACGTTATGAATCACGCCATGAATTACCAAGAAGACCGTATTTTACGTGAAACACGTGGTACACTTGATTACATGATGAAACGTACGCCTTACTTAAATAAGCGTTTAATGCCTAAGCGTGACATATTTGGCGATGTAATGACAATGCCTACCAGCGGTATTCGGGGAGTTCTTGACCCTATTTATCGTAAAGAAGTTTCGACTGACCTTGTAAACCACGAGTTTGCAAACCTCAGCCACGGCTTTAGTATGCCCTCTGATAAAATTTTAGGTAGTGTTGATATGCACAAATACGAAAATGAAGGCGGACAAACAGCTTACGACCGTATGGTAGAGATAGCGGGGACAACAAAAATTGACGGGATGACTCAGAAAGAAGCACTTAGAAAACTAATACAAACACCTGAGTATCAAGCTATGAACTTAGAAGGTGATGATGCGCTCGGTATTAAAAGCCCTCGTGTTAAAGCTCTACAGCGGGTAATGAGTCGCTATCGCCGCAGAGCAAAAAGTTTAACTTTGAATGAATTTAGTGAGCTAAGGAATGCTTACACAACAACACTTGAGCAAAGAAGGCTAAATCAATAATGAACTCCCAACACGTACCCCCAATTATAGGCACAGTCGGAATGCTCGGTTCGTTCACGATTGGAGAAATCAATGAACTCGTCGGTATAGCCGTCGGTGTTACAACTTTAGTGTACCTAGTGGTACGCATAGCTAAGGAGATAAACAATAAAAAATGAGTAAAGAAACGGATAAGAAACTTCACAGTTTGCAGAATATGCTTATTGATGAGTTTATTGGACGCATCCAGAGCGGCGAGGCTACTCCGAGTGACCTCAATGCGGCGCGACAGTTACTCAAAGATAATGGTATTCACGCGGCTATGAAGCCTGACAACCCCTTAGCCAATCTGGTGGCGGGTCTTCCTTTCGATGATGAAAGCGACCGTGTTATCAAACGGGCGGAAGGAGTGATTAATGCGAAACTATCGTAAGGAATACGATAATTACCACAGCAAGGCGAAACAAAAGAAACGCCGAGCAGGACGTAATAAAGGACGTCGTTTGGCTGTTAAAAGGTACGGCAAAGCCGCGCTGGCTGGTAAAGACATTGACCACAAAGACCGCAACCCAATGAATAACGGACGTAATAATCTCCGCATCCAATCGAAAACTAAGAACCGCTCCAGAAATGGCTAATTATAAAGGAAAATAAAATGAAAACAGACAGAGATAAGTTAAGACTTAAAACAAACAAAGCAGCAAAAGAAGCTTCTCGTAAAAAAGCAGCTGAAGATTTTGTCGTTAAGGCTTCAGAGGCTGCAAACACACCTGCTTCTAAAAAGCTACGTGCTATGGTAGACAGTAAAGCTAGTGCAGCTAGAAAAGTCGCTGAATCAAAGGGGTTAAAAGGTAAGAAAGCAACTGAATTTGTAAACACACAGTTACAGCTCCTTTATAAACAAAAAGACTTTAAAGCTCTACAGGCTAAGTCAGCCATAAAATATACTAAGTAATTTATGGCTGTGCCGGAACAGTTAAAGGACTTCAGGAACTTCTTGTTTCTCGTCTGGAAGCAACTTAACCTTCCTGAACCCACTTCCATTCAGTATGAAATCGCTGAGTATATGCAGAGTGGGGACAAACGTGCCATCATCGAAGGGTTTCGAGGTGTAGGTAAATCTTGGATTTGCTCTGCGTTTGTTGTCCACCAATTGTTATTAGACCCCACTAAAAACATCCTTGTAGTCTCAGCCTCCAAAACACGTGCTGATGACTTCTCTACATTTACTCTACGGCTAATCCACGAGATGCCCTTGTTGGCTCACTTGAAGCCCCAAGACAAACAAAGGTTCTCTAAAATCAGTTTCGACGTCGCACCAGCCCCAGCTAGTCACGCTCCGTCTGTTAAATCGTTAGGTATTACCTCACAGCTAACAGGGTCTCGTGCAGACCTAATCGTGGCAGATGACGTAGAAGTACCCAACAACAGTGCTACACAAGGTATGCGAGATAAGCTCTCAGAACAGATTAAAGAGTTCGACGCCATCCTTAAACCAAACGACGATTGCCGCATCCTTTTCCTTGGTACACCACAGTGTGAAGATACCGTGTACTCTAAGCTCGCTGAGAGGGGCTACAAGACACGAATATGGACGTGTAAGTATGTTGACCAAGCTACAAACGAAAGACGCTACAACGGCAACCTCAGCCCTTTTTGCGTCAATGAGGAAAACAAGGGTCGCTCTACAGAACCCCTACGCTTCTCAGACATCGATTTAGCCGAACGAGAAGCCTCCTATGGACGCTCTGGGTTCGCTATGCAGTTCATGCTTGATTCTAGGCTCTCTGACCGCGATAAACACCCTCTGAAGCTCTCTGAGCTAGTTGTTATGGACATAGACCCAGAAGTCGCTCCTGAGAAGATTGTGTGGGCTCAAAGCCCTACTTTAGAGTGGGATAGCTCTGTACCTAACGTCGGAATGTCTGGAGATAGATTTTATCGCCCTATGCAGTGCTTAGGCTCTATGATACCCTACACAGGGTCAGTAATGAGTATTGACCCAGCAGGACGAGGACAAGATGAAACAGGGTACGCAATCGTTAAAATGCTTAACGGGAATCTGTTTGTTCCCGACGCTGGCGGTCTACAAGGAGGTTACTCCGAAGAAACCCTTGAGACACTCGCGAAGAAAGCTAAAGAACACAAAGTAAACTACATCGTTGTAGAAAGTAACTTTGGTGACGGTATGTTCAACCAACTGTTGAAACCTATACTAAATAAGATATACCCCTGTTCTATCGAAGAAGTACGCCATAATACACAAAAAGAGAAGCGTATCATAGACACCCTAGAACCTGTTATGAATCAACACAGGCTCATTATAGACCCCAAGGTCATAAAACAAGACTGGGAAACAGCTCAAGGATACCCTCCTGAACACCAGCTTAAATATCAATTAATGTATCAAATGTCTCGTTTAACTAAAAACAGAGGTGCTATAGCTCACGATGACCGCCTAGATTCACTGAGTATCGCCGTGAATTACTGGGTAGAAAACATGGCTCAAGATGCCGAAGAACAGATGAAAACAAGACGAGAACAATCTATAAATGATGAATTAGAACGCTTTAAAGAGGCTTATTATAAGTCTACAGGCAAGTCCTCTGTAACTACTTGGTTTTAAAGTACTTACAGAAAAGAGGTATATATGAAGGGCAGAGGACTCTTACTAGGAAAACTCAGAGTGAAAGTTAAGAAAACAATGATAATGGATAATTAACGATTAATCTGAGATTATGCTGGATTGATTATTATTAATTATTATAAATATAATCTACAGAACAAAGTAAAGGGGACACTCAAAGTGTCTAATAGGTACAGTATATGAAACCCATAGAACACGCCCAAGCAATCCTAGGTGAACACATGACTCACTATGTAATCCTAGCCGTAACTCCAGATGCCCCTATGACACTACAGATGAGAACAAACGACCGATATGCCGCTCATGGATTAGTGACCAGAGGTATCGATATTTTAGGAGAGAATGTTGTTGACGAAGGCTGGGAAATCCAGTGGACTGATGAAGATGAAGACAGCGAAGACATAGAATAACTCTTTTTGTGTGTGTGTGTTACTCCTCCCTACACGACCCTGAGTATGGTGTAAAAAGGCTCCCCTTTTATGCAAACAATAGACCTCGCAACCCTCAAAGAAAACCTAGAAGAAGGTGCAGTTATACTTGATGGTCTCGATGACTGTATCGTAGGTGTCTGCCACAACAACTGTCTAGTGTACGCCTACGGACAGCTCCTAAAACACTTTATATTCAGTGGTATGTCGCATAGTGAAGCTATTGAATACATTGAATATAATATATGTAGCTTAACGCCTATAGGTAAGTTTACAATAATGTACGAACTGGAGTATATGACATAATGGAACACTTAGTTGTACTCGAAGCAGTCCTATGGGTGGGTTTGCTTTACGCTGTTTTTATTTCAATATTCCCTTGATTGGTTTTGGTAAAAAAATCTGAAGGGCTATTTGTATAACATTCGGCGAAAAATACCCCCGATACGCCCATAATTAGCATGAAAATGCCCTAAGACTCCCCAAAATAGGCAAAATATCGCCAAATCAGCCCAAAGCGCGGCGAAAAATGAGCTCTGAGCGGGGCGGGCGTTTTCTTTTGTGCTGATGTTTTTTCGATATACTATCACGACGTACTATCACCGCCCTAAAAAATTTCGTCGCTTCGCTCGAAGCACATCTTGTAACATCTTCGTTCCTCAGATGACAATCTGTAGCTTCTCGCTCCGCTCTATCCGCTCTACTGGCTCCTCATACGCACCGCTCCTACGAAGCCGAGGCGTCTCGGCACACGCCCAGATTGCTTCGGGCTATCGAGTGGTATCGCCCCAGCTCTTTTCGTGCGCTTCGCTTAATAATTTTCTTTCTTTCTTACTTACTATACAAAATGTCCAAGGTAGCACGGGCAAAGACATACTCTCGTCCCTCGAGCATCGCTGGCAACTGTCTGTAGTGCCCTTGTCGTACGTCGGAGAACAAGTCGCTCCACTACTTCTCCACTACGCTTCGTCGTAGCTCCGCTTTGTTGTTACTTAAGCCTCCTAGTACGCCCTTGTCACACATGCAGTATTGCCGACTGCACATACTTCTAGTCACTGACCCTCAGCTTCGCTAAACTATCACCGCAGTAATGTATGTGTAGTCTCGTTACGATGTGTTGCAAGCAATTGATGTAAACAAACGGACAGCCTTCGAGTACTTAGGATACAATGGTCTCCTAAGTAGTCTAGTCTGTAGCCCTTTGTTGACATGATTGCTCGGTCACCTATCGGTCAACACATCTACTCAACTACATCTTATTAGTTTGCGGTGCATCTACGATTCGGGTTCCGACAGAAGTTGGGTCTTTTATATCCGTGCCTATTTAGGGCTTTTGTAACAGTAACCAACAAACAAGGAGATAATAATGTTTAATAATACTTATGTTAAACTAATGCTACACCTAATACATATGTCTGATAAACTGGGTATTGACCCAAACACTAAATACAGCCCATGCTTAGCGTTCTACAGATTCATTGACAAAACACATGGTCTTAAACTAGCCGAACAAACTTGGTACGACGCTTACCAAATCTTCACAGAACAATTCATGGATGAGGTGTCAAATGTTTAATAATACTTATCCACTTGACCATATAATTCAAACAGAGTGGTGGTCAGAACGTATCACCGACGGTGACATGCGTGGTACTCGTGACCATTACATTGTTCTACGTCACAAACCCAACGACTACATGCAATACGTTGTACACACAGGGTACAAAAACAGTCCTGAACATGGTTACTGTAGCGGTGACTACTATGTCAATTTTATGGACGCACTTGAAGGGTTTGCAAAACGTGCTAAACTCAACGGATTCACTCGTGCTGGTAGTCCACATCTACCAGACCTTGAAAGAGATTTAGATGTAGCTCAAGGTGAGTTACACTACCAACAAGATAAAACTAACATATAGGAGTAATACAATGACATACGTAACACACACAGATGGTCAGTCCATCGACACGCACGTTCGCAGTTCACGCTTAGTGGACGTTAATAAAATGCTAATGGGTAAAGGTAACCGCCTTAACTCTCAACAACTATCACAGTTGGAAACTCCGCCTAGCACACGGACTCACGTGCCTATACCACATAGCGTGCTGGTAGACATGCTTCGCCATATCGCTAATGAGAATGGATTGCGAATCCTTCAAGAGGCTCACCTAACTGACCATAACGACAACCGTTACTTCGGTTTATTCCAAGTCTCGGGTGGTAACGAAAACCTTGCAACAATGCTTGGTCTACGTAACGGTCACGACAAGGTAATACCTGTCGGGTTATGCGCTGGTAACGCACCTACAGTCTGCTCAAACCTAATGTTCAATGCAGAGTTCCTAGCTAAAGCTAGACATACTCTCAACGTATACTCAACGGTATACGAACG
>MDTB01025093.1_pt1 | contig 11107 bp, 10 predicted proteins | sample 811161 | NCBI WGS metagenome assembly MDTB01 (sample SAMN05326650, study PRJNA326480) | marine metagenome | isolation source: seawater | place: Mediterranean Sea | collected 2009
ACAGGTATTAATGAAGATCCTGCTACTGGTTCTGCTCATGCCCTTCTAGCAACTTATTGGTCAAAAATTTTAAATAAGTCTGAAATGAGTGCGCGCCAATTATCAAAAAGAGTTGGTCACCTGAAATGTGAAGTAAAAGACGATCTTGTGGAAATTACAGGGCAAGCGAAACTTTATTTAAGAGGAACTTTGCAACTTGATTAAATCTTCTTTTATCCAATTTCTTTGAGACTCAATTATTTCAGCAATTCTTTGATTGGAATCATTATCTCCTAAATTTTTTCTATAAGCCTTAAGCAGATATGGTACGCCACCTATAGAATCACCTATTTGAAGCATGTTCATACCACACATATAATTATCGTAAAAAGCATATGTTTTATCACAGATGTACGCATATGCTTCAAACTTATTCATTTTATACAACAAGGATAGTGTTCTATTTCTAACCTCGCCCATAACTCTAGGATCACCCTGTAAGCTTAGAGATTTAATATAGTTCTGCAGAGCAAAATTGAGATCATTTAGGTTTTCTGAGGCAACTCCAAGCCAAAAAAATTTGATGTAATTATCATCAACGCTTTCAGCAAGTTTTTTTAAGTTAGCCCATTCCTGGTTGCTCTGAAAGTTTTTAGCACGTCTCAAACTTCTATTAGAGATATTGGTATAAATTTTCTCGGAATCATAATAACCTGTTAATTCAAAAGAATATTTATGTGGAATATCTATAATCCTTGAAGTGGTGTTTATATCATATCTATTAGTTCTTGCAGCTTTTAAAGCTGCAGAATTAAATATCGTGCAATCTTCATAGGGGTATACGTGTTCTTTAATGCACTTACCTTCAATTACATAATGATTAGACGTAGAGCCATCTATTTCAATATCAAATGCAAGAATTACATAGCCTTCTACGCCTCTTTCTTGTGCTTTTCGAGGATATATTGGTTGTTTCTTATAAGTAGCTTTATATAGTAGGTTTGCTCTCTTTTGAAAAAGCACTTCACCCAAATTTTTCGTCTTAGTGTCCTTACAAGTCTCTAAAAAGATACAATCTTGATTCTTTATAATAAGTTCTGCATGAATATCTCTCAGTAAATTTACGTAGGCAGTGTCTAAAAAGATAAAATCTTTATCTCCGTATTGAACTTCAACAGAATTTTTTTGACTAATTGCCCAAAAGCTCAAGAAAAAGAGAAAGTACGTAAAAATCTTATACATATAACTAGGATATAATAAGTTCATGAAAAATTTAAAGTACGTTTTAGCGGGCGTCTTATTTGTTATGGGCGTACATTTTTTGTTTAATACATTTATAAGGGAAGAAGCAATGCCAAAAGTAAAACTAACTACGTCCTACGGGGATATCATGCTTGAGTTAGATCAAGAAAATGCACCAATATCAACTGAAAACTTTGTTCAGTACGTTGAAAGTGGTTTTTATGATGAAACTATTTTTCATAGAGTTATAAATGGCTTCATGATCCAGGGTGGAGGACATCTCGAAGACATGACACCCAAAGACGATAAATTAGAACCAATCATGAATGAAGCAAACAATGGTTTAAGAAACGATAGAGGTACAATTGCTATGGCACGTACTGCTTACCCACATTCAGCTTCATCTCAATTTTTTATAAATCATGCAGATAATGCCTTCTTAAATTTTAGAACTAATCAAGTAGAAGAGGGTTGGGGTTATGCTGTTTTTGGAAAAGTGACAGAAGGTCTTGATATTGTTGATAAAATTGCAGAAGTGCAAACAACTTCAGTCCAAGGCTACCAGGATGTTCCGGTTGAAGCTATTAAAATTTTAAAAGCAGAAGTTGTAGATTAATTTGAGCTTATAGCTTTTTCAATTTCTTCTTGTGTCTCATAAGGCTTTGACATATCAGCCCAATCAATATCGAAATTGTCTTCTAACTCCGCATAACTGAGAACCCCTAGCTTTTCATATTGCGGCGCAACTTTATCAGTCAGTAAGCCAATACGTTTGAGGTTTGGTACTATTTTAGTAAAAAGAAGCACTCTGAAATTTTGCCCTTGGGCAGTATTGGCAGCAATTTCTTGAGCTTCTTCAGGGGTGTAGTCTAGAAAACGAGAGATAACTTCACCTGATATCAGTCTATTTCTCATGACTACACAAGCCTCAAAAGCAAATTGTGCTCGATCCTCTATTTCACTTTTGGATAAGGTCTTTAAATAATCCTCAAGATAATTCACACCAAAAGTAACATGTCTTGCTTCATCTCTTATAACATAATGAAGCAGTTGCTTTAAAAGCCCATCGTTCAAAATGAACTTCATATTATTGAAAGCTGCTAAAGCTAAACCTTCAATAATAATTTGCATACCAATAAATTTTAGGTCCCATCTCTCATCGGTCAAAATTTTATCCATTAATGATTTAAGACCCTTAGTTGCAGGATATTGGAAACCAATCTTTTCTTTTAAGTAACGGTTAAAACCCTCGACATGTCTCGCTTCATCAAAAGTTTGCGATGCTGCATACATTTTGGCATTAAAGGTTGGAGCACATGAAACTAATTGTGAAGCGACTAGTAATGCACCTTGTTCACCATGTAAGAATTGACTTAAATTCCAAGAAACTTGATGCCTATCCATTGCTAATCTCTGTTCCATAGTAAGATCATCTAAACCCTGTATTTCATCAGGCACCAGTCTAAAATCTTGATTGACTAGAAATTCATTTTTAGGGTGGGTTTGTGACCAGTCCAGGTCATCGGAAACATTCCAATTAAGTTTTTTACCTAATTCATAGAGTTTTTTAATTCTGTCATCGACAACTGTGTAATCCCAATTATAAGTACCTTTTAAAGGTGTATTGAATATTTCATTCACGCATTCAACTGCATCTTGTTCTTTGGGATCAATCTCTAAATAATTTGTTACCTCTTGAGGTTGATTATCTACTAATTTACTTTTCATGTTTTTTTATTGAATACTAGTTTAATATATCCGGAATTAAAGAGGCAACAATGGGAAACAGATTAGAGAATAAAATAGCATTAATAACTGGTGGCGCTGCTGGTTTTGGTAAAGGAACAGCAGCAGTCTTAAAAAGAGAAGGTGCCAAAGTTTACATATCTGACATTAACAAAGAAGGCGGCGAGCAAGTTGCATCTGAATTAGGTGTAAGTTTCTTTGAACATGATGTGACCGATGCAGAGAGATGGCAGGAAGTGATTGAAGAAATAAAAACTGCTGATAATCAGTTAAATATTTTAGTAAATAATGCAGGGATTGGTTATATGGGTGACGTTGAAGGAACAACAAATGAAGCTTGGGATCTAGTGCATAAAGTTGATCTTGATTCAGTCTTCTACGGCTGCAAATATGCTTTACCTTTGATGAGAGATTCAGGTAATGGATCGATTATTAATATTTCTTCAATTTCAGGGATTGTGGCTGGTCATAATTTTACAGCTTACAACAGTGCAAAGGCGGCAGTAAGACATTTATCTAAATCTGTTGCATTGCATTGTGCACGCACAACTAAATTGGTGAGATGTAACAGTTTACATCCAGTGTTTGCAAAAACTGAGATCTTGGAAGCACTATTATCTGATACCTCAAATGACATGTTGACAAAACTTGAGCGACAAATTCCTGTTAGAAAATTAGCAGAAGTGGAAGATATTGCTAATGCCATACTATTCTTGGCATCCGATGAATCAAAAATGATCACTGGTACAGAAATTATTATTGATGGGGGCCTATCTGCTCAGTAATGATAGATGCATTCGAAAGTTCTCTAGAGAAATTTAAGTTAGAACAGTTAGACGAATATCTCTTCAGATACAATGGAAAAAACGCTGGTATTCAGCGAATATACGGTGGTCAAGTTATTGCTCAAGCCTACTTAGCCGCAGATTTAACAATAGAGGATGATAAGCACCTCCATTCACTTCACGCATACTTCCTTCGTCCTGGAATTAAAAAACAACCAGTACTCTATAGTGTAGATCCGATAAGAAACGGCATGAGCTTTTCCACAAGAACAGTAAAAGCTATTCAAAATAATGAAACAATTTTTAGCATGAGTTTATCTTTTCAAAAAGATGAGGAAGGACTTTCACATAGTATTGAAATGCCAAACGTACCACCACCTGAAGGATTAAAAGATGAGATAGAGTTGAGAAAAGATAATATTGATCTTGTTCCAGAGGAGCTGAGGAAATACTTCACTCAAGAAAGAGAATGTACTGTTAAACCTGTTGAATGGCAGGATGTCTTTAAACCAAAAAAAATGTCACCTAGAAGAAGTATGTGGATGAAACCAAATGGTAAATTGCCAAAAGATAGAGCAATACAAAATGCCTTTTTAGCCTATGTTTCTGATGCAGGTATATTGGCGGCTGCACTTTTTCCCCATGGGGTGACTTACATGTCACCTAAAATAATGATTGCGAGTCTTGATCATACAATGTGGTTTCATAAGCCAAATTTTCAATTTAATGACTGGATTCTATATACAATGGATAGTCCATATTCTGGGAATTCACGAGGATTAGGCAGAGGTACTTTTTTTACCAGAGAAGGAGAAGTTATTGCTTCTGTGACTCAAGAAGGTTTACTAAGAACGAAAACTCGATAATTGGTTGAGAAAATATTCGACTTTTTCAGGATTAACATCTGGAGTAAGCCCACTACCTAAATTAAAGATATAATTTTTTCTATCCTTATACTTAGTCCACACCATTTGAGCCATTTCTTTTAACGCTTCATCATCAGCATGAAAGTTTTTAGGATCAAAATTTCCTTGTATTGTTATATCTTTACCTAAGTGTTTGTCGATATTATCTGAAGTATCAAGATTGAAACACTTAATTGGTGTTGAATCGATAATATTATCTATTAATTTATCTCTGGTATATAAAATTACTGGCACATCAGTTTGTATGCTAGCAACAATCTGATTAATGTAACTTAAGGATAACTCCTCATATTCCTGATCTAACAATCCACCCCATGAGTCAAAAATCTGTATGCAATCTGCTCCTGCTTCAATTTGTGCTTGAACATAATCCTTAATAATGTCAGTTAATTGTTCTAAATAACTGTGTACATTATGGGATTGTAATTCTAGATAGTTATAAAGTTCATCATGACTTTTGGGTGATTTTCCATAATATAAGTAAACAAATAAGGTCCATGGTGAGCCAGTAAAACCAATTAGAGGTACTTCAATATTGGCTTTAATTAAAGCAGTTGCCTCGAAAACATATTCTAATTTTTTAAGAGCTCCTTCATGATTTAGTCTAAGTAGGTGATTTTTTTGAATTGAATCGGAAAAAACAGGTCCTTTGCCAGCAATAAATTCTACTGGTATGCCCATAGCATCAGGTATTGTTAGAATATCAGTGAAAGTAATTGCGGCATCAAGTGGAAATCTTCGCAGTGGTTGTAATGTCAGCTCTTTACATATTTCAGGTTTTTTAATCATTTGAAAAAAATCAGAATATTGAGATCTTATCTTCATATATTCTGGTAGGTATCGCCCAGCCTGTCTTAACAACCAAACAGGTATATTTACTTGATCATTACTTCTTTTCAGTGCTTCTAAAAAGATTCTATTTTTTAAAGTCATCGATAAATTTTGTTATGAACTTTTGAAGATTGTCATTTGATGTTTCTTCAAAGAGGAGAGGCTGTCCGACCTCTTTTAGTAGAATCAAGTTAATTGCTTTGGTATTCTTTTTATCGCTTTTCATAGCTTCAAATATACCTTTTGCATCTAATTTTATATTAGAGAAGTCATAGCTGAAGCTACAAATAATATCTTTAATTTCTTGACATGAATTCCTGCTTAAAAACCCAAGCTCTTTGGAGTAATCAAGGGCCATCAACATACCAATGAGAACTGCATGCCCATGTAAAATTGGAGCATCATGATTTATTGATTCTATTCCGTGTGCAAACGTGTGACCAAAATTAAGAAATTTTCTTTCACCCTTTTCTTTGAAATCTTTGGTGACTACTTGAGCTTTTATATCAATAGATTGCTCAATAAGTCCAAGCAAAATATTAGACTCTCTGTTTTGTATTTCACCTGCTAAATTTTTTAATTTATCTAGAGATTCTTTAGAAGTAATAATGCAATGTTTTAAAACTTCTGAAAAACCATTTAAAAAATCTTGCTGGTTAAGTGATTGTAAAAATTCAGCGCAAATTATAATTTCTGAAGGATTATAAAAAGAACCTATAAAGTTTTTAATATTTCCATAATTTATTCCTGTTTTGCCACCAATAGATGCATCAACTTGAGCTAGGAGCGATGTAGGTATTTGAAAGTAGGTAATGCCTCTCATATAGGATGATGCAACAAAACCTGCTAAATCTGTAATTGCGCCTCCACCAATTCCAATGACTGCATCATTCCGATTTAACCCTTCCTTTTGCATTAAATTTATTACCTCAAGGCATGTGTGAATATTTTTTTGCTTTTCAGGCTCATCAATTAAAAAGATCAGAAAATCTTTTGATTTTAACTCTTCATGAAATGCAGCGTGTAAGCTAGATATCTTTTTATCTAAGATTACGCAGTATTTTCTATCTTCCTGAATTAACTCACATATTTTCTTAGTTCTGTTTACAAAGGAAATCTTTACAGAATGCTCTTCAGAATTAAAAACTAAATTTTTCATGATTTGATATTTCTTCCACTATTTCATAAATACTTTTATCTTCAGTATTTAAAGTAATATTTGCACATTCTTGGTATAGGTTCATTCTATTTTTGTAAATGTCTGAAAATTCGCTAAATGTCATGTCTTTTAATAATGGTCTTTGTTCTCTTTTCTTTGTTGCACGCTCATAAAGTCTTTTGGTGGAATTATTGAGAAAATATACCCTCTGATCTTTCAGAAATTCTCTGTTAGAATCTGTGATTACAACTCCTCCACCGGTTGAAATAATAGAATCATGAAAATTATTTGTTTCTTGAAGTATGGATGATTCAACTTTTCTAAATCCATCTTCGCCATATTCACTAAATATTTCATTAATTGTTAGGTCAAATCTCTTTTCAATACAAGCATCTAAGTCATAAAATGTAGTATTGAAGTATTTTGATAGTAAAAGTCCGACTGAAGTTTTGCCGGAGCCCATCATACCTATTAAAAAAATATTCATAAAAAAATTGAAAGGGAATAATAATATATAAATCATGTCATTTCTAAGAATATGTTTAGTTTTATTACAGTTTATCTTTATGATGATAGGCGTGGTATATCTTTTATTCTCTAAGGATTTGCCAAAGATAGAAACAATTACAGAAATAAAACTTACCAACCCAATGCGTATCTATTCTTCTGATAATCAGTTGATTGGGTTATTTGGAACAGAAAAAAGACAAATTGTAAGTTTTGAAGAGATTCCCGAGAATCTTAAAAATGCAATTATAGCTGCGGAGGACGGGGGTTTTTTTGATCATTCTGGTGTTGAGATAACAAGTTTATTAAGAGCCCTATATGGTGAAATTTCTGGAAGATCTTTAGGTGGTGGTGGGACAATAACGATGCAAGTTGTTAGAAACTATGTTTTATCTTTTGAGAGAACGTATGAAAGAAAGCTAAAAGAAATAATACTTGCTTGGAAATTGGAAGATTATCTTCAAAAAGAAGAGATATTTGAGCTTTATTTTAATAAAGCTTTTTTAGGAAATAGAAACTATGGGTTTGCTGCAGCATATCAATATTACTTTGGTAAAGACTTTAAAATTGCTTCTATAGCTGAATCAGCTTTACTTGCTGGAATACTCCAACGACCCTCATCTGTTAATCCTGTAAGAAATCCAATAGCTTCAAAAAAAAGAAGAGACTTAATACTTGGACGAATGCTTTCAAAAAGATTTATTGATAGAGATGAATTTAACTCAGCAAAAGAAGTAGTTGTGTCTGGAGAAAGTTTTGGACCAAAAATTACTATTGAAGCTGAATATATTGCTGAAAAAATACGAGCAGAAATTGTCAGCCGTTTTGGCCCTAAAGCATATGAAGACGGAATGAATGTCTACACAACTATTGACTCAACAATGCAAATAAATGCCATCAAAGCTCTTAGAGAGAATCTTTATAAATATGATAAAAAGTATGGTTGGCGAGAGGAACAGGTTTTTAAAGATCTTAATTATTTAATTATGCGTAGTGCTTTTCAAAAAGAATATTTCTATAAATTTCCTTCCAAGGTCAGGTATGAGCAAATCAAAGAAGAAAATTTCAATAAAGTGCAAAATATTTTAAGTAGTAAACCAGTAATTGACGACCATGAAGCAAACATAGTAATTGGTATTGATAATACAAAAATTCAAACTCTTGATGCTAAATTAAATCTTAATAATGTTTTTTGGAATGATGCAGATTACAGTTGGGCCAGAAGAATAAATTTGGATGGAACAAAAACAACAAGTCCAAGTTCTTTTAGAGATTTCTTAGAACTTGGTAGTTTGGTTTACATAGGCAATCAAAAAAATAAAAAAATTCTTTCCCAATTGCCAGTAGCAGAAGCTTCACTTGTTGCTGTTGATGCTATAGGGGGAACATTAAAAGCTTACGTAGGCGGCTTTGATTTTTCTAAGTCAAAGTTTGATAGAGCAGCTAATTCAAAATTATTGCCAGGCTCAAGCATTAAACCTTTCATTTATGCATGCGCTTTTGAAAATGGATTAAATCCATCTACAATTTTTATTGATGGACCAATAATTTTTGATGATGAAAAGCTAGAAAGTATTTGGCGACCAAGGAATAATTCAGGCCAATTTTACGGTCCAATTAGATTGCGCGAATCTCTCATTCAATCTTTAAATATTGTTTCAATTAAACTAGTTCAATCTTTAGGGCTATCTAAGACTCTTGATTGTTTTGAAAAATATAAGTTTCAGGAAGAAATGTTAATAAATGATCTTTCAATTGCGCTTGGAACAGGGACTCTCAATCCATTGATTGCCGCAACTCAGTATGCATCTTTTATTAATAGTGGCAAACAACAAAACATTACTTACATAGATAGAATTGAAGATATCGATGGACAAATAATACTTGATCCTAGTAACAAATATTCAAAAAAAATTAAGAATTTTAAAGACGTTAGTTTCCCTTGGTTAAGTGGAGAAAAATTTGATTATATTGGGTCGCCGATGATTAGTTTAGATATTAATGAACAGGACCAGGTAATGGATGAAAGGGTAGCCTTCCTAGTAACAAATATTTTGAAAGAAGCATTAAAAAGAAATGTATCTAGAAGGGGATTAGAAATACCTATTGAAAACATGGGCGGTAAAACCGGGACTACTAATGATGCAACAAGTACATGGTTTTCTGGTTATGCGTCTCACATTGTAGCCTCGGCTTGGGTAGGCAAAGACGATGGTTCTTCATTAGGAGATGATGAATTTGGGAGCACGAACGCTTTGCCAATTTGGTTAGATTTTATGACCCTTTCAAAGAAATCATTAACAGATTTTGAAGTTGATGTACCTGAAGGTATTGCTGCTATAAGGATTGATAAGAAAACAGGCAATGTTTCAAAGACATTTAGTAATAGTTATTTTGAGTATTTTTTAGAAGAGAATATTGATGAATTACTTACTTCTAAATTAGACAATTCAGATCTGAAAGAAATACTTAATTAAAATCTAATTCTATTTCAGGAAAAATATTTCTTAAATTATTTTCAAATAAATCTCTTATATACTCTAAATCCTTTTTGGATTCTGCTTCAAATCTAAATACAAGTTTTGCACTAGTATTTGAGGCACGCATTAAGCCCCAAGAATTTCCAATAGATATTCTTACACCATCAACTGTATTAAGTTCACCATAAGGAAACTGCATTTCTTTCTTAAATTTTTCAACCATACTAAATTTTTCTTCATCATCAACATCTAAGTTGAGCTCAGGCGTTGAAAAGGTTTTTGGAAATTGTTCGATGATGCTTGATACTGTTCCATGATCATCTGAAACTATTTTAGCTATTATTAGAGCAGTATAAATTGCATCATCAAAACCATACCATTCATGATTTATAAAAATATGTCCTGACATTTCACCACCCAGCACAGCATCATGTTTTTTTATAGCATTTTTAATATTAAAGTGTCCTGTTTTCTCCATAATTGGAGTACCACCATATTTTTTTATCAGAATCGGCAATTGACTTGAACATTTAACATCAAAAATAACCGCTCCTTTTTTCTTTTCAAGATAATGCTTCGAAAGAATCATTATTAGATGATCAGCAAGAACTGATTTACCATTATTAGTTATCACACCAACTCTATCGCCGTCTCCATCAAAAGCAAAACCCATATCAGCTTGATTATCTAAAACAGCTCTCTTAAGTTGTTCTAAGTTTTTTTCTTTACTCGGATCTGGATGATGATTTGGAAAATTACCATCCGGCTGTTTATTAATAGAAATAGTTTCAAAACCTTGGGATATAAAGACGTTATCAGCTAAAATACCTGCTGCTCCATTTCCGGCATCTAAAACGATTTTAATTACTTTTTTGAGTTTAAACTTTTCGTTTATTTCTTTTTGATAGTGAGAACAAAAATCTATTTCTTCAGAATTTTTTTCGAGACTCTCAACATCACTTTGTTCTTCAACCTCGGCTAATAGTTCCTCACCAGACACAGGCTTATCGTTAATAACAATTTTTAAACCATTATCATCTTTGGGGTTATGGCTTCCAGTAATCATCACACCATTTGGAGTAACACCAATTTTTGTTGCGTAATAAACCATGGGAGTAGGCACCAAACCTAACAGTAAAACACGAACTCCAGCAGCATTAAATCCAGTAACTAAGGCATCTTGAATTACTTGTGCAGATAGTCTGCTATCATGCCCAACATATACAGAATCATCATGATTACATCTTATTCTTTTGCCCAGTACGTAACCTATTTTTCTAATGGTTGCTTGATCAAGGTCAGTCTTGGAGTTTCCTCTAATGTCGTATGCTCTAAAAATGTTTTTGTTCATTTTGTTTAAAAAAACTTTCAAACAATTATACTACCCCTATGTCAAATACTTACTGGTTAAACGGAAAATATATTCAAAAAGAGGATGCTTATCTAAGCCCA
>MDTB01027841.1_pt1 | contig 11107 bp, 10 predicted proteins | sample 811161 | NCBI WGS metagenome assembly MDTB01 (sample SAMN05326650, study PRJNA326480) | marine metagenome | isolation source: seawater | place: Mediterranean Sea | collected 2009
ATCGATTCCAAATACTGAGTCCTTAAGAGATGCATGAACGAACATCATAGCTTCAAATGCTAGACCCGCAGGGCCGAACGCGAAGGTCAAATTAAAGAGGAAATACTTGAATCGTGCAATAAACGTGGGGTCTGAATACCTCCAGGATATTACATCTTGGAAGTTAGGAACTACTCCGCCATTTAGCATTGGTAAAATAATGAGAAGTGTAACGAAAAACAAGATACTGCCGATGACTTTTCCTATGAATCCTATGTAGAATGATTTCGAAATTTGATTCTTATCTTGGACATTATTACTTTCCAAATCTTGGACATCATTACTTTCCAAATTTTTCTTGATGGATGAGCGAATAAATAGTAAGGCAAGAATAGATATTGGTGTTTGGGCGAATACAATAGCCCATATCCCAAACGGCTCTTCTCCAAGTGTGTTATCTAGGGCAGCTGGACATAACCCGTTAGGAAATGTTGTGCTAATTCCGCTGGTTACAGCAGTTGCAGAAGAAGTACCTAAGAATTCATGAACTATAGGGGCCGTTCCCTTTGCAGTGCACTCTATCCATGAAAGATTATCAACAGCAAATGGAGGTAGCCCTTGTATCATCAACCACAAACCAATGCCGATGGCTAAAGGTAAGTAGTATGCATGTTTTTGCAAACCTGGACGATACATGAAGCCAAGACCTCTTATCTTGTAATAGATAGGGAAACAAAAGTAGAGGAATATAGCAGCGATTTGCATAGAAAAAAAGAAGTCAAATTTGATCTTCCATGCTACAACCCAGAAGGAATTCCATTCATGCATAAAAGGGAATACATCTAAGGCAATCCAAAGGCACTTGAATCCTTCAACAGCGAGCAGAGTCGCAATAAATCGATTTTGAAGAGATTTGGAATCGGCTCTCCATACAAGATAAGCAAGCGCCAATAACCATAACATAACCAATAGCGAACCGATATTGATAACCATCCTCAATCCGAAGAATAATTCTGAGCTGAATGCTCGTGAATAGTATTCAGCAAGAGTTGTCACATCCTCTCCGAAAGATAACAAGAATATAATCGAAGTGCATAGATACTCAATATCTCTAAGAACGTTAGAATGCAATTTCAATCTACATGGCAGGTTACCTAGACCGAATTGGTGCAGGCAAAATCCTAATGGATCCTGAACCTCTTTCATTTGACTGGTTACCTAATGAATTAGTTGGAAGAGATGATGCACTTGGAGAAATTGCATCAATGTTCAGGGGCATTGAATCCCCTAACTTTAGTGGAAGAGCGATTGTAATTGGCCCGGTTGGAAGTGGGAAAACCGCCATAGTTCGTCGATTCTCAGATGATTTGCAAAAACATCTTTCAGATACTCGACGTATACTACCAGTGCACATTAACTGCAGGAATCACCCTACAACATCTCAAGTTCTACAGCGTATCGCTCAAAATCTAGATCATCGACATCCTGAAAGAGGTTTTAGCCCTGGAGAAATCATTCAAAGTATTCGTAGAAATCTACAAAATAGTGGCAAGCACATGCTTCTTGTCTTAGATGAGGTAAGTGTACTACTATTGAGAGAGGGAGATGATCTACTGTATCAACTTCTACGTATTGACGAAGGGAGAGAAGAAGTGGGTACCCTATCACTAATTCTGGTGAGTCAAGAGCCAATGGTACATTTATTCGAAGCTGCAGTGAAATCAAGATTCGGGCAAAGTAATCGTATCAAACTTAACCCATACAAAGAAAACGAATTGCGGGCAATTGTTGAACAGAGATCCTCTGCAGCATGTAGAAAGGGAAGTGTTCGAGATGATGCGAAATCAAGAATCGCGGGATTTGCTGCAGAAACAGGAGATGCGAGATTAGCCATTGAACTTCTCGAAAGTGCAATCCGTCGAGCTGAAAAGAAGGGAGAAAACGAAGTTGCACCTGAACATGTAGAACCAAGTAACACACGTGGAGCAGGAATCGAACCAGATATGGTCGATGGATTAAGTGAACATCAAAAAATGTGTTTACTGGCATTATGTCGCCGTCTGCGAAGGGAAGAATCCGTAACAAGTGGAGATGCTGAGCGCCTATATCATGTTGTATGTGAAGAATTTGAAAAAGAATCAAGAGGACATACTTCATTTTGGGGATATATCAAACGTCTTGAAGAAGTCGGATTTATCCATGCAGAGACTAGCAATACCCCAAAAGGACGTGGAAGAACAACTCTAATTCGTGCTGCAAATATACTCCCTGCAACAGTTGAAAAGAGATTAGAAAAAGACCTAAATCGAGCCAGTATTGGTTAATTTTAGAACTCTTCAGCAGCGAACCGCTCTTATAGGGGTCAATGGTCGGCGAAACGCAGTGAGTACCATGGCCGACGATCGAGTGTTCAAAGCCGTCGTAAATGATTCCACTACAAAAGTGGAGAGAAAGAATGCAAAGGACGCTGTCCGAACATATTCTCCCTCATACCAAACAGATGTCGAAGGTAACAATTACAACGCATTACTAGGTAAAAAAATCGGAGACGAAATACCTGGTGAAAATGTTCATGAAGATATGACAGGATATACGCTGAAAGTTACTGGTGGAAGTGACAAAACAGGTACTCCAATGCGTAGCGACCTACATGGTGGCGGAGTGAATGCAGTTCTTGTAGGTCCAGGCGTAGGATACAAAGGAAAACGCTACGTAAGGAAAAATGGAAAAGTGTACCGTTACAAATACGGAGGAATCCGACGAAGAAGAAATCTTCGAGGAAATACAATTTCTACAGATACACGACAAATCAACCTCACAGTCGTAAAGAAGGGTTCAAGACCTCTTGGCGATATCTTCGGAGCCGGTGACCAAGGCTCTGAGTGATTGAGGAGTGGGTAGATCCTGGCGATACTTCCTCGTCAACCAGAAGTCAACATTGGTTTAGTTGGACATGTCGACCATGGTAAAACAACTCTAACAAGAGCTCTATCAGGAACTTGGACAGATACACACTCAGAAGAGAGAAAAAGAGGAATTTCAATAAAACTAGGATATGCAGATACTGCGTTCTATTGCACAAAGGATGGACAGTACTACCCAATGGGCAAACATCCAGATGGAGGTAAAGACAAAGATACAGAATTACAGAGAACCGTATCTTTCGTTGATGCTCCTGGACACGAGACTCTGATGGCTGTAATGATTTCTGGTGCTTCAATAATGGATGGAGCACTTCTCCTAATAGCTGCAAACGAACAATGTCCACAACCGCAGACTAGAGAACACTTGGCAGCATTACAAATTGCAGGAATTGAAAATATTGTAATAGTTCAGAATAAAGTTGATCTAGTCACCAGAGAAAGGGCAATAGAATCACATAATGAAATTTCTGAATTTGTATCTGGTACAATAGCGGAAAATGCGCCAATTATACCAGTATCTGCTCATCATGATGTAAATCTAGATATTTTGATTCAAGCTGTTGAAGATCAAATTCCAACCCCTGATAGAGGGGATGAAGATGGAATGATGCATATCGCTCGTTCGTTTGATATCAATCGTCCAGGTACTAGACCAGATGGTCTGAAAGGAGGCATCATTGGTGGTTCAATAGTACGTGGAAGATTCTCTAAAGGAGATAATGTAGTAATTGCTCCAGGAAGAAGAACTAAACAAGGTTCCAAGCAAAAGTGGACCCCTATAGAAACTCGAATAATGTCAATGAAAGGAGGGGGACTAGATCTGGAAGAGATGAATGCAGGTGGATTATGTGGAATTTCTACTCCATTAGATCCCTCCATGACAAAAGCAGACAATCTATCTGGTCAAGTGATGGCACGAAAAGGAGAATTACCACCCATATGGGAAGTAATGTCATTAGATCTAACTTTGCTGGAAAGAATGGTAGCAAGTGAAGAAGGAAAAGCAGACAAAGTGAAGCCTCTGGCCCTAAATGAAATGTTAATGATTAATGCTGCTACTGCTACTTCGGTAGGAGTTGTGAATAAAGTCTCGAAAGGAGTAACAACATTGACATTAAGACTTCCAATTTGTGCTCCAATAGGTAGTAGAGTTACTCTGTCTCGAAGAATTGATTCACGATGGCGTCTTATCGGTCATGGAACAATCTCAGGGTGAGATTTTGCCAAATTTGTTAATTGATGCATGTGGATGGGCCGCAGTAGTTGATTCTGGAATGAATATAGATCTAGAAATCAATAGAACTATTGGACCAAGTCGTTGGATTTTACCGAATCAAGTTAAGTTAGAATTAGAGAAAATGCGGGAACAACGCACTGATCTATTACTCGATTTATTGTTTTCAAGAGCAGAAGTAATTGAGTCGAATCACAAACATACTGATGACACATTGTTGATATTAGCAAAGGAAACAGGATCTAGAGTTCTTACTGTAGATAAAGATCTCAAAAGAAGATTAATTGCAGAAGGCTGCGGATATCTTGAGGTTGTAAAAGATAGTTCTCTTCGATTAATCGAATAATCATGGTAATGTGAAAAGATGGTCGTCCCCGTGTCCATCAAGCCAACCAATTCGTACACCTGCATCTATCCAAGCATGAGCATAATATATTGCTCCAAAAGCACGAACATAATCTCCAGTATCAAGGAAATGTAGAGCATCTCTACGATAATCATCACACATCTTCAACATATCTTGTAATCGAAGACCTTCTGAAGAATTAATTCCAACTATTGGTGTTGCTTTTTCTCTGGCAGCGTTTGTTAGGGCTATCGCCTCTAAGACCTTCTCTCTAGAAACTTCAATATTCATTAGTCTGAACCCTCCTGAAGCCCAAGTACTCTTCTTACATCCTCTTCTCTACCTAATGCCCGATAAAGCTCCAAAGCTCTTGACCACAGCCCTTCTTCTTCAGCCTCTTGAGCAGATTCAAACATTGAAGTTCTCTGCATCCAATCGAGACGTTTACGTTCTTCTGTCTGCATTAATCTAAGATTATCTACCCTCATACCACTAAGAGAAGGAGATTCACTCCATCGAATTAGTCCTTCACGTGTTGCTGAAACAATAACACCTGAACCATCTGAATGGATTAAATCTACAGAATCTTCTCCAAATCCGGCATCTGAATCTTCAATAGAGTGGCGTATTCTGCCTTCTAGATCCATAATCCACCATCCATCTCCTGCTCTAATAGCACGATGAGGGTCGATTCCCCCGTCAGAAATTCGAGAAATTTCATCCCATCCAAATGGATTCGGAACTCCTTCAAACAAAGCACCTGATGAATCTAACATTAACATCCTTCCACCAGATAACCTACTACACCATGTCCAACGACGATTTTCTATTATTCTTTGAGCATGTTCCCCATGTAATCGAATACATCGAAGAAGTCCATCATTATCTAAACAAAGAAGATGTTCCCTATCCATCCACCCTACTAACATTCGAGTAGGTCCAACTCTAAGACGACGGACTCCCCTGCCATTTTCTCTAAAGAGATGTAAATGATCGCCTCTATCAGGGGCAATCCAACCGCCTCCTGTACGATAAAGAGCTTCTCGATAACCTCCTGGAATAGAACGACCATCGCTAAGAGGGGAACCAGTGCTACGATTGAAAACATGAATCGATGTCCCAGTTAACAGTGCTACGATTGAATCAGAAGATTCTGCCGAATAGGTATCAAAAATATGATCGCTGCGCCAAGCAGTCGTTCCATCAGGACGTAACGCGATTAGTGATTGACCTGTACAAATCAACATACCATTCGAATCAACCTTCACATCATTCACTGGTCCATCTATCTGATGACTCCATGCCACTCGCCATTCACTCATTCTTCCACCTCCGTCAATAGCCGCGATGCTGCGGCAGTCATTCTATACCATCGAGTTCTACCTTCTTTACGTACAGAAAGGAATCCATGTCGTCTTAAATCATTGAAAATCTGAGACAACCTAGAACGACCAACTTGTAATCTTGCTTGTAAAGCATCATCACTTGGAGAAATATTACGAGTTGAAGCCGCAGTTAATACTACAATATCTGTATCTGAAACTTCTTTGAGACGTTCGGGTCTAAGGGGAGCATCTGGATCCCAGCGTGGTGAACGAAAAGAATTGAGACCTCTTACAATATCTTGAGGCAATACATTGGGGACTGAATCAGATTTAGGATTGCGTTCATATGGATTTGAAACAGTAGACTCAGAACCCGCTTCAACCCAAAGATCTGCTCCTTCAGAAGTTATATCTGGAGGGCGAGAAGACATGGCATCTACAGGTAACTGATTAGAAATCTTATCGCCAGGTGAAGTTGTATCAAACGTTTCAACAAATGAAGGGGAGGATTTCTTCGAAGAATTAGGGTCGATAATCTTGGGAATTGGCAGGGGATCTATGCCCATAATCTGAGATGTAGGGGGATTAGGTGGAAGATTAGCTGATATCTGGGCTTTCATCTCTTTACTTCTTTCAGCAACAGAGAATAAGCCCCCTCTTTTTGGCGGGGGCAAGGGTTCCGCAATGGGATCATTAATTTTAGTATAAGTAATGGGTAAATCGTCTTCAATTAATGAGGGAGATTCTATTTCAGGATTGATTTCTAAGGAGTCGTCTAAACCAGAAACTGACTCAGTATGAAGAGGTAATGAATTATACTCTTCTAACCCCTCATTATCACTCTTTTCCCAAGCAGCAAAAGGCTCTATTTGTGCAGGTTCATCTTCAATATCGAGATACAATGGATCTCCCTCAAAATCGTCAATACCTCCACGTGATGCGAAATGAACACCCTCATCATCCCATCCTACTCCACTTTCCATTGAATCATCGTCATCTAACATTAGAGAGTCTACAATGGGTTCAAAATATGTTTTTTGAGCAGGTTTTGTTTCTTCAGCAGAATCTGAGTCTATTATTGAACCTTGAAGCCATGCATCATATTCATCCTCATATTTTACTGAAGAAGAGGGATTTGGAGAGGGGAAAATAGGGCGTGAAACTTTGGGAGAAGGTATGGTTTGAGGAGTTGCAGAAAACCTTTCACGCGCAGGAGATTCAGATTCAGATATTTCAGGGAAAGTAGACACATCAATTGATAGAAAATCAGGAGAACTTTCTTTCTCAGGATGTTGAACGTAGCGAAGAAAATGATTAAGTTGACGAATTATTACTGTTGGATTGCCCCCTGAAAAGGATTCCAGTTTAGTTAATTCAGAAGGGTTAGTAACTATAGTTTCATTAGAAACTGTATCCATCCTGTAATCGATTAATTTGCGAATGTGTGCTTGATTAAGAGGAGTAAGAGAATGCATTCTATCAAACGATTGGTGCAGAGAAATATCCCAACCTTCCATTTGTTTCGGAGTTACAGCAAACACAACCATAGCACGCATTCTTTTCAGAACTGGGAGTAATGACTTGATTAGAATCTGCAATTCTTCGGAACTAGGCGTGTTATAATCAAATGCAATCAAGGGAAGAGGGCCTTGGAGTGCATTGAGGTGGTTTGTTAATTCATTAGCAGCAGCATGAGGAGTTGGGGGGACTTTGAATGCCTTGGTAAATGCCACTAAAGCCTCATTTAAGAAACGAGATGTAGGGTCAGAAGATGGCCAAATTGAGCCTATATGCCTTGTATCGTTTTCTGAGAGGCATTGCAAGAGGCTGGTTCGACCTGCCCCTGATTCTCCTACTATCAAATGAATGCCAGATGTACCATTAATCATCTGAGAGGCTAGAGGAGTCACGATCGCTTCTCTACCCACTAAGTGAGTTTTACTATCATGTTCCAGGGGAAGCTGAGTAAATGGATTTCCCCGCACGTAGGGACCGCTAGGCAAGTACTCAGTACCAGACATCATAGCCGCATCAAGAACAAGATATAAAGAATTCACACAAATTCACATTTATTTTTTGACTTTTCAAGATATTTTTGAAGTGGCCGGGAAGAAAAAGATAGACATCTGATGATATTAAAAAATCATCTTAACAGATGGTAACACATATTAACGCATTTATTAGAAGCGTTAAACACGTGAATTAGTAGATTTTAACATCAAAGAATGATGTTAAGTGTCCTCCAGTAGCTGTTCATTCACTAATTGCAACAGAGTATTTACCAGAACATGTGATAAATAGTGGTACTCTTATCAAACAGTCGAATAAATGGGAATAATCACATTCCTAGGAAGAATACCATTACCATGACTGCAACTACTACAATGAGGATAATCTGAGTCACTAATTTAGGTTCATCATTTTCACTTTGAGCTAAATCGTTCCAGTCTTCTTCCATATCTGAAGGGGTATTGGAGACTATTCGTCAAAAATGTTCGTTTATTGAAACAGAATAGTAGATTTTTGCTAGTCTGAAATAACAAGGGACATATCCAAGTCACTCCACGCTACATATGAATGGGGCACATCAATGGATAGTCGAATTAGTGGATTCTACTCACTTACAATGGAAGAAAGACATCAAGCAATAGCTAATGCTCTATCTCTAAGTCCAACACATTTTCATCCTTGGATTAACCCCGAATCGTTAGACCAAGATACTGCAAATAGAATGATTGAGAATGTAGTGGGACAGTTGTCGTTACCTGTAGGTATTGGAATGAACTTCTTGATAGATGGAGAAGCCAAGTTCATTCCATTCTGTGTAGAAGAGTCAAGTATTGTTGCTGCAGCGAGTAATATCGCCAAAAGGGCATACCAATGCGGAGGATTCACTACGAATGTTGACCCTCCACTAATGATTGGGCAATTACAAATACTCAATATTGACGATATAAATAATGCAATTCAATCTATTGAAGAAAAGAAAGAAGAATTAATCGAAAAATGCAATGATATTGAGTCAACAATGATTCGATTAGGAGGTGGATGTAAAGATATTGAGTGTAGGATCATAGAAAGTGAATCTCAAACGATGTTGGTCGTACACTTAATCGTAGATACAAGGGATGCAATGGGAGCAAATGCAGTCAATACAATGGCAGAAAGAGCAGCGCCATGGTTAGAAAATATTACTGGAGGTAGAGTTTTACTCAGAATTCTATCTAATTTAGCAACAAAAAGACTTGCAAGAGCATCAGTAAAATTATCTCCTCAAGCAATTTCTTCTAATGGAAATGCATCTGAAGGGACTGAAATAATCAACGACATCATCCTTGCCTACCATTTTGCAGATGCCGATCCTTGGAGAGCAGCAACCCACAATAAAGGGATTATGAATGCAATATCTCCAATTGGATTAGCTTGCGGACAAGATTGGAGAGCAATTGAAGCCGGAGCCCATGCATATGCTGCAATTACTGGGCGATATCGCTCCATGACTCGCTGGTGGATTGATGAACAAGGATGGATTAATGGATCTATCGAGATTCCTATTGCTGTTGGAATTGTAGGTGGAGCATCGAAAATACATCCAGTAGCCCGATTAAACCTTGAATTAACAAAATCAAATTCCGCACAAGAATTAGCCGGATTAATGGTTTGTGCGGGACTTGCACAAAACCTGGGAGCTATGAGAGCACTTGCCACAAAAGGTATCCAAGAAGGCCACATGAGGCTGCATTTGAGGAATATGGTGATGAGTGCTGGAGCGACAGCGGATGAAGTAGACGATGTAGCAAATGCTGTACGTCAAGAAGGAGGCAACATTACTCAATCTCTAGTAGATGCAAAATTAGAACAATATCGAAATCAATCTTGATCTTCGATATCCTCTTCTGTCCCGTCAGAATCAGGAATTACGTCCATATCTCCTACCTGAGGATCTAACTCTCGAATAGAATCAACCAATGCTTGTGACGAAATACCATTTTCCTCAGCCTGTTGCCTAAACCATTCTTTGACTTTCTTAGGCTCAGTATGAGGGCATTGGAAACGTTCTGCAAAATATCTAGTAGTTTGCAAACGTCTTGTATTTCCTTTTCTACGCCTATCTACTAATCCTAATCGGGCTAAAGAACGTACGTAATCATAGGCAATAGGCCCCATCATACTAACCAAATCACTTTGCATCATAGGTTGGTGATAAGCAATTAGTGCTGCGGCTCGTTGAAGCCTCTCAGGAATATCCCCCCTTAATTCTGAAGGCAAATATGGTGAAAGACGAGGATCGACTTCCATAGACCATCTACCACCTACTTCTACGATTTGGAGAGCATTTCCTCTACGACGTCTATATTGACCTCTTAGATTATCGAGAGACTTCACAACCTGTTCTTCATCCATGGATGACTGTGACGCTAATTCGGAGCAACTGAGAGACCTGCCTGAGCAAAAGAGTAATGCTTCCACAATAGCATCAGCCCCAGGGTCACTCATGCTTCTACCTCCACCAAGGAAATACCACGTTCTTCGGCAATCTGAAGTCTTGCTTCGTCATAAGAAGATGAAGAAGGCCATCGATCTTTGATGAAAATACGGCCCTCTGAAGCTTTTCCCATCTGCCATACTTCTGCAAAACCTCGATGTGTGAGAAAAAGAGATGCCACAAATCCTGAAATCTCGCCTTCTATGCTCGCTTCATCCTGATTTGCCCCTTCTTCTATGGCTAATGCTTTCAAATGCTCACGAATTGATTCTAATTCAACTGGAGCGCCATTTCGACCTATATCCCTCATTGCAGACCAACAACGTCGAATATCATCTTCAAGATTCTCTCTATGTATTCTAGAGGATACATTAGCCATTGCCTCGGCAACCTCGGCTTGATGACGAACTCGTGCTTGCTCACGAAGTTGCCTCTCTCTAGCATCTTCATGAGCTCCTTTCAATGAAAATAGCATTTCAGAGAGAGTAATAGGCCTTGATTCAGTAGTCCTGCGAATCCTACCTTCAAACAAATTTGGCAAAGCATCTTTTGCTTGTCCAGTCAACACATTAACTGAAAATGAATACTCATCATCATTCAATTCACTTTCCCAACCAATATCCATCGTCCAATCATCTTCTAACAATTCTTCTTCCCAACGCTCATGGCGTTCGATTAGAGTAAATGTTTGAGCATGTAGAATCGACCATGCCATTCTTATCAATCGTCCACAACTAGGCAAATCGATATTTTCTGCTGTCTTTATTCTCTCACTGAATAAATCAATGAAGGTAGAAAGGTCGACATCCCAAG
>MDTB01073634.1_pt1 | contig 11106 bp, 9 predicted proteins | sample 811161 | NCBI WGS metagenome assembly MDTB01 (sample SAMN05326650, study PRJNA326480) | marine metagenome | isolation source: seawater | place: Mediterranean Sea | collected 2009
ATACAACTTCAAGAAAGCCTTTTTGAAGTCCAATTTGTCTATATTTCTCAAATTCTTCTGGAGTTACCCATCTTTCAATTGGGTGATGATTAACCGTTGGTCTTAAGTACTGCCCAATAGTTAAAATATCTACTTCGTTTGCTATAAGATCATCCATTGTTCGTTCAATTTCTTTATCTGTTTCACCAAGACCTAAAATAATGCTGGTCTTCGTAAGTACTTTTGGATTAATTCTTTTTGATTCTGCAAGCACATCTAGTGTTTGTTGATATCCTGCTCTAATATCTCTAACTTGATGAGTAAGTCTTTCAACTGTTTCAATATTTTGTGCAAAAACTTCTAATCCAGAATTTACTAGAGTATCTATAGAAGATGATAATCCTTTAAAGTCAGGAGTTAGCGCTTCTACTGCGGTATTTGGATTTAATTCTTTAATAAGTTTTACGGTGTCAGCAAAATGTTGAGCTCCGCCATCTGGAAGATCATCTCTATTAACAGATGTCAAAACAACATATTTTAATTTCATTATCTCAACAGCTTTGGCTGTATTAATTGGCTCTTCTCTATCAAGCCAACCATTAGGATTTCCTGTATCTACAGAACAAAACTTACATGCTCTTGTGCATACTGATCCCATAAGCATAAAAGTTGCTGTTCCAGCTGACCAGCACTCACTTATATTTGGGCAATGAGCTTCTTCGCAAACTGTGTAAAGTTGCTTGCTTTGAACCTGTTCTTTAATACTATAAAATTTTTGATTAAATTCAGCTTTAACTTTTAACCATCTCGGCTTTTTTGGGGTTGGAATATCGGAATATCTATTATATTTTTGTCCGTTTTTTATGGCCTTAATTCCATCTCTATTTATTATCTTTGTGGTTGCTATAAGTTCCATTTTTAAAAGAAAATTTACGATATAATGCTGTCTCTTGGAGAAATACAAACATTATATTAACATATCAATATGAATGAAATTAAGCAAAATATTGATATAAAAATTGGTTCTGAAAAAAGTTTTGGATATTTTTTTTCCGTTTTGTTTTTAATAATTGCAATTTACCCACTTATAAATGATAGTGAAATTCGTATTTGGTCTATCATATGTTCACTTGCATTTTTCTTTACAGCTCTATTATTTCCTTCATTATTAATATTACCAAATCGCTTGTGGGCAAAATTTGGAATATTGATTGGTAAAATATTTTCTCCTTTAATCATGGCTGTTGTTTATTTATTGGGGGTTTTACCTATTGCTATATTTCTTAAATTATTTAAAAAAGATGTTCTTAATACCAAGTATCATAGAGAAGCTAATACATATTGGATACAAAAAGATAAAACTGAGCCTATGAGGAATCAATTCTAAAATGCTTTCATTGATAAAAGAGTTGGCATTATTCTTTAAGACAAGAAAAAAATATTGGTTGTTACCATTAGTATTGGTATTGATAATATTTGGCGCTTTGATAGTTTTAACACAAGGCTCTGTAATAGCACCATTCATATATACAATTTTTTGAGGATGAATATTCTTGGAGTTTCCGCCTTTTATCATGATAGCGCTGCGAGTCTGCTCAAAGAAGGTGAAATAATTTCTGCTTCTCAAGAAGAGAGATTTACACGAAGAAAACATGATTCAAGATTCCCAATAAATGCTATTAATAGTGTTCTATCTGAGGGAAAAATATCTTTTAAAGAAATAGACTATGTGGTCTTTTATGATAAGCCATTATTAAAATTCGAGCGTCTTCTGGAAACATATATTGGAATGTTTCCACGGGGATTTAATTCTTTTAGGTTAGCAATACCAGTTTGGCTTAGAGAGAAATTATTTTTGAAGGACTTTTTATACAAAGAATTTAAAAAGTTAGATAAAAATTTTTCTGAATCACAGATTATGTTTTCTGAGCATCATTTTAGTCATGCTGCTAGCGCTTTTTATCCTTCTCCTTTTGAAGAAGCATTAGTCCTTACTCTTGATGGAGTTGGAGAATGGGCAACAACTACTGTTTCTATTGGAAAAGGAAATAATTTAAGAATAATTAAAGAGCTCCATTTTCCTCACTCACTCGGTTTACTATATTCAGCATTTACTTACTATCTGGGTTTTAGAGTAAATAGTGGGGAATATAAGGTAATGGGGCTAGCTCCATATGGTGAGCCAATTTATAAAAAAATAATTCTTGATAATCTGATTGATATTAAAAAAGATGGTTCTTTTAGAATGAATCAAAAATTCTTTAATTACGCTACAGGTCTTACAATGACAAATAAAAAATTTGATGCTCTTTTTGGAAAACCTGCTAGGAAACCAGAAACGGAAGAACTTCAACAATTTCATATGGATATAGCTGCTTCATTACAAGTGGTAACAGAAATGATCATCTTAAAAATCACTAAAGATATTTCTAAAGAATTCAAAATAAAAAATCTATGTCTTGCAGGTGGTGTTGCTTTAAATTGCGTAGCAAATGGAAAAATTTTAAAAGAAAGTACATTTGATAATATTTGGATACAACCCGCGGCTGGTGACGCCGGTGGTTCATTGGGTGCTGCACAAGCCTTATGGCACAATGAATTTAAAAAACCAAGAAGGGTTAGAAATAGCGATAGCATGAGGGGATGTTATCTTGGACCTAAATTTAGTGAGAAAGAAATTGAAAAGGAATTGAAGTATCTCAATGGAATTTTTTCGAAACATTCCAAGAGAGAAGTTATAGAAAAAACAGCACTAGCCATATCACAGAATAAGGCTATAGGTTGGTTCAATGGCAGAATGGAATTTGGGCCAAGGGCATTAGGTTCTAGGTCAATACTAGGAAATGCAAAATCTCCCGAAACTCAAAAAAATTTAAATTTAAAAGTTAAGTTTCGTGAGAGCTTTAGGCCTTTTGCTCCTTCTGTGCTTGAAGAGGAATGTTCTAATTGGTTTGACTTACAAGTTCCATCTCCATATATGCTTTTAGTAGCAGAAATTAATGAAGATAAAAAAATTCTTAATCAAGAAATTGATAATCTAAACGGTTTAGATAAATTAAAATTGATTAGGTCTGATATTCCTGCTGTTACTCATGTAGATTTTTCTGCGAGAATTCAGACTGTGAGTCAAGAAACCAATCCTGATTATTATGAACTTATAAAAGAATTTTTTCATTTAACTGGATGTCCCGTCATTGTAAATACTTCCTTTAATGTTAGAGGTGAGCCTATTGTATTTTCTCCAAGAGATGCTTTTAAATGTTTTATGGGTACAAATTTAGATATGCTAGTTTTAGAAAACTTTATATTAAAAAAGGAAGATCAAGATAAAAAACTTTTAAAAAGCTATCTTAATAAATACAAATTAGATTAATGAAATTTTTTAAGATAGTTTTTTTCAACATAATAATTTTAGTTATTTTATTAGAAATTTTTTCATTTACTCTCCTTAAATTAGGATTATTTACACACTCAAGCGAGCCTACATATGGAAACACTACTTCTTTTATAGATATAGACTGGAGGAATGAAAAAAATGTATGGGGAGCATGGCATATTAAAGATTTTTACTCAGAATCTAAAAAAAATTGTTTTGATGTTAGTTATAAGTCAAATAACATAGGTGCCAGAGATGACAAAGATTATTTTATAGAAAAAGGGGATACAATCCTATTAGGTGATAGTTTTGCTGAAGGTATTGGTGTAAATCTCCATGAAACCTTTGCAGGTCATCTTTCAAAAAGTGGAAGACACGTATTAAATTTTGCTTCTGCAGGCGATTTTGGACCCTTACAACAATATCTTATATATAAAAATTTGGCATCAGAATTTAATCATAATGAAATAATAATATTTTTCTTACCAGCGAATGATTTTACTGATAATTCTTCGAAATATCAGGAATCATTGTTTGGTGAAAGATACAGGCCATATTTCAGAAAAATAAAAAATGAACAATTTGAAATATATTATCCAAAAGACTCCAAGCCTTCAGAAAAATTTCCATCAACAGAAAGAGAGAATTCCTTTAAATTAAAAAGTTTTCTTGTCGATTTTTTCTATTCAGCAAATCTTTTAAGACAGTTTAGATTAATAATATTGTCTGCAAGTCCAGAAATTCAAGATATTTTTAATGAAAAATATGGATATAACTTTGAAGATGAGTACTCTGTCGACGGTGTCCTTTATTATTTCGAGCAGTTATTTAAATTGATTGATGCAAAGGTTTCTAAGACATTCATTGTGATACCAACTGATAGAGATCTAAGAGAAATTCAATCAAACAAATGGGAATATTTAAAATCATATTGGTATAAAGAAATTAAAAATCTTACGAAAAGATATGATATTAAATTTATCGACTTAGCGCTTGATTCTGATAAACCTTCAAATGAATTGCTTATAGCCGGGCAAAACAATTGGTACCATAAATGTGATGGTCATTGGAGTAGAGATGGTCACAAATATGCTTTTGATAGATTTATATTACTTAACAAAACTAATAACTAAGAAAATGATTATAGAAATCAAAAAAAATGGAGACCTTAAATATATAAAAAATCAAGATATTATTATTATTGGTGCTGGAACAATTGGTCTATATTTGGCTAGTAGGCTTAATGAAGAAAATAGCAATTTGAAGATTGTGCTTGTTGAATATGGAGATGAAAAAGCAAGCTCATTAGATAATCAATATCTCTCAGATAGTATGGGGGAAAAACATTTAGGAACCTTAGATGGTCGAGCATATGGTATTGGTGGTACAAGTACTCTTTGGGGAGGCCAGCTTGCAGAATTTGAAAAAGCTGATTTTAAGGATTGGCCATTAGACTACTCTGAAATAAAAAAATATTATTCAAAGGTATATCCTAAACTAAATCTTGATGGTGTCTTAGATGATGGTCAATACAGAAATATTCTAAATACTAACATTAGGGATGATCTTGGTATTGAACATATATATACACGTTGGCTAAAAGAGCCAAACTTTTATAAATTCTTTAAAAAAACTATTCTTAAAAAGAAAAATATTAAACTTATTAAAAATACCATTGTTAACGATATTTATTTCAATAAAGATAAAGCATCCTCAGTAAAATGTGTTTCTAAAAACTCTTTTGAGTATCATCTTGATGGTCGTAAGTTTATATTTGCAAATGGAACATTGGGAATTAATCAGTTTTTTCTTTCAACTGCAGAATTAAGCGCAGTTCCATGGAAAAAAAATTTAAACATAGGTAGTTATTTCCAAGATCATTTAGCAACTAAAATTGGAACACTTTCTTTGCAAAATGAAGACTTATTTAGAGAATGCTATGAAAATATTTGGATAAATGGAGTAAAAATTCAACCAAAATTAAAATTTTCAGAAAGTGAAAGAGTTAATAAAAAAAATGGTGTCGTTTTATTCTTTTCATATAAATCACGGTATGAGGACTCAATGAGGAGAATTAAAAACATAGCGAATAACATTAATAAAATTTTTAAGTTAAAAACTTTAGTAACATTTTTTAAAGACATTTATATTATTCGCAGGAGTTTATTTTTAACAATTTTTAAACTCATATATAAAAAAAGAGTTCATTCGATATTTGAAACTGAAGACAGTATAGAAATAAATATTCAGTCAGAGCAAATTCCTATAAGACACTCAAGAATTATCATTGACAGAAATAAAAGACTTGAAAATGGTTTATTTAAAACAAGAACTGATTGGGCTTTTACGGGTGAAGAAACAACTGCAATTAAAGATCTATCTATAAATGTTGGAAAGTTTCTAGAAATAAATGGAATTGGCAAAATAAAATTTAATCAAAATTTTTATAATAATGATAGGTTTAAAAGTGGGTTTTATGATACAAATCATCAGTGCGGTGGTTTAAGAATGTCCAAAAACAAGGAATATGGAGTAGTTGATAAAAACTGTAAAGTTTGGGACACATCAAATGTATGGGTTGCTGGAGCCGCAGTCTTTCCCTCTTCGAGTCATGCAAATTCAACTTTCACTGCGTTAGCTTTATGTGAGAGAATATTAGAAGAATCAATATTAGAAAAATAAATGTTCAATGATTCTTTAAGAATAAGAAAGCTAGCATTTGGATGTGCAAGATTAAATAGCTTGAGTTATAAACTAAGTTCAAAAATCATTGAGGAGTGCTTAGAGAATAAAATTTTACATTTTGATACCGCTCCAAGTTATGGGTCTGAGAAATTAATTGGAGATATCCTTAAAGGAGTTGGGAATACAACAATTACTTCTAAGATTGGTTTACCAAGGGTTAAATCCAGCAATAAACTAATAGAAAAAATTTATAAGAAATCCTTAAAAAAAATAGGCGCCATGGCTCCATCAATTAAGAATAAATTTTACTTAACTATCAATAAAAAAAAGTTTCTCAAAAATCCAAAAAGATTTCTAAGCATGGATGAAATCATGTTCGATTTAGAGAAAACATTAACTAATATTAATAAATCAAGACTAGATATATTATTAATCCATGAGCCAGATCAATTTATAATTGATGAAGATCTAATTGAAAAATTTGAACAATTAAAAAAAGAGGGTCTTATTGCTGATTATGGTCTTGGCTATAATCAATCAGATTTTGAGAGTATTAAATTTGGGAATGTTAAGCAATATTTATATAGTGATAAAAAAAATTATGAATTTGATTCAATTAATATAGTTCATGGATTAATAAGGGCAAGTATCTTAAAAGGCAATCGTGGCTATCAGCATAGTGAATTTATAAATAGTTTTTTATTAAACAACAAGGCATCTGTTTTGTTTTCTGCAAGTACAGTAAATCAGGTTAAAGAGGTCTGCTCAAATATATCGTAGTTTTATAAAAAATTCATTTTAATCTCTTAGTATTATATTAGATGCAAAAAAGAAGCATGAAATTTGCCTAATTAACCTTAAAAAAATAATAATTACTACAGGAATTATTGCTAATTGATATGAAGAAGCAAGAAATAATAAAAGAACTCCAAATACTAGAATAAAAAAGTCCAATATCATCAAGAATTTAAATCTACCTATATTTGTAAGAAAATTCTGAGAAAAAATAGTTATTGATTGACTAATTGTTGAAATCAACATTAAAAAAATAGCTAATTCAGAATACTCATATTCAGATAATTTTAAAAAAATATAAGCAAAATCATGTCCAAATAACAAATATAATATAGTAAGAACTAAGACAGTAAATAATGATACTAAAATACATCTTTTAAAGATTGATTTTAAGGTCTCTCTGCTGCCATCAAAATATATCTTTGAGGCCCTAACAAAATATAAATTTATTAAATGTGTAAAAAAAAGTAAAAGTTCGCATACTCTATTAGCTATAGCTATTATAGCTAATGATATTGGGCCAAATAGATAATTAATTAATATATCAAAAATGTGTGATGTTCCATAAAGAAGTGCCGTTGAAGGAAAAAAGTTTAAACTTAATACCAAATATTTTTTTACTATTTTGATTGGTATTAAGAAAAGATTAAAACTAAAGTAGAATCTTGTGAGCCCATAGGAGACTAGAAGAAATGAAGCAAAAATTATTGCAAAAAAAATGCTTCTTAAGCCTAGAAGGCTGCTGTCAAAAATAAGTATAAAGATAAATATTAAACATATTAAGATATTTCTTCCTGTTCCTTCTTGAAATATAGTAGCCTCGGTCAACATAGATTTAACTGAAAAAATATGAAATAAATTTGTCTGCATAATTGTTAGGGCTGACAAAAATGTAGCGACCGGGACATACCAAAATCTTGATTGAGTTGAATCTGGGAGTAAAATAAAAATTAAGTTTACAACTAAAATATTTATTAAAGCCATCCAAAATGAAGAGGATATGGCCAATGATACTAAATACTTAGCATCTTCTTTGTTAGATGAGGAATATATAGGAATGATTGCAGCAAAACTTCCCAAGCTAAATATAATTGATGATACCTTTGCAATAGCAAGTACTAGAAAGTATATGCCAACATTTTTAGGCTCAAGTTCTCTAACTAAAATTAACGTTATAGCAATACTTGATAGAATGCCTGCTGATTTTATTGAAACAAGTTTAGACGCTGATTTTATATCAAAATATTTAATAGACTCTAATAAACTCATAATGTAATTATTTATTTAAAGCTTCTGAACCTATTAGGATTTGAATAGCCTCTTGATAGCTTTTAATATCTGCTAACTTCCTAAGATCTTTATTTGGATTTGATAAATTTCTATAGAGATCCTCATCTTCAGTTATCATTATTAATGCCTTTAACCACCCCAAATGATTATCAGGTTCTAAAATTAAACCATTTACAAATTGTTTAACTAAAACTTCTCTTGCTCTAACATGTTCTGAAACCAAAACAGGAACAGACAATGCTGAGGCTTCGTTTACAACAATTCCCCATTCTTCATATAAACTTGGAACTAGCAAAGCTCTTGCATTAGCTAATTCATTAGCTATTTCTTTATCATTTCTTGTACCTAGAAATGAAACATTCTCTAGATTGAGATCTAGAGCCATATTTTTATAAATTTCTAAATTTGGTCCGCTCCCGATAAGCCTCAGCGGTAAGGCTTTTTCACCTAATTTAGATTTATACTCTGCATAAACATTAATAAGAAATTCAATATTCTTTTTCTTTGACATTCTTCCAATAAATAGCAAGTTTCGTTTTAATTCTGAATCAACTCGTTTTTTTTTATCGTATCTAGCTAGGTCAGCAGTATTGAATCCAAAACCAACTATAGGTCTTTTTTTAAATCCTAAAAATTCTATATAAGAAGCTGAGGATGGTCCCGAACATATGGCACCGTTGTAGGGCAAGAGAAAGAATGTCTTTATTAATTCTATAAGTGCGCTTCTTTGTCTATCTGCAAAATTAGTGTCAAAAGCGATATATACTTTTTTTCTCAGGCATTTAAGAAATATCATTGATAAAAATATCTCTAAATTATATGCTCTTATAGCACCGCCTATACCTATAAAAATATATTTTTCTTTTCTTGAGATTAGAGAAAGAAAAACTTTTACCCTTTTAGCTATTTTAGGTATATGATCTAAAGTTTTATTCTCAAATAAAACTTCTAAGTCTTGATGAGTTGATAGTTGTGATTTTTGTATCTCAACATAAGGTTCTTGATAAGATGCAAAGGTTAGCATGTTAGCTTTTCCTTGAAAGCTTACTAGCTTATCAATATGATAAGGGAGTGCTGATGAAGCAACCAAAAGAATATTTTTTTTTATCATTTTAAGTTGTTAAATAAATCTTTTATCATAATTTGCGAATCTGTTTTTACTTGTTGAATTGTAATTCCCTGAGCTAATTTATTTATTTGAGTAATTTTAAGTCCTTTGAAACCACATGGATTTATATTTTTAAAAGGCCTTAAGTCCATATCAACATTTATGCTTATTCCATGATAGCACTTGCCATTAGAGATTCTTAGTCCAATAGAAGCAATTTTCATCTCGTCTACATAAACGCCAGGAGCCCCATCAATGAAATTAGAGTTAATTCCATAACTCTCTAAAAGTGACTTAATAAATTTTTGTAAATGTTCTACCAAACTCTTTGGGCCCAGTTTTAGACTTTTGATGTCAAGAATAAAATATATTACTAGCTGACCTGGTCCATGATATGTGATTTCTCCTCCGCGATCTGATCTAAAAACTGGTATGCCTCCTGAGTCTAAGATATGCTCTTTTTTAGCCGCTGTTCCCAGTGTATATATAGGATAATGTTCCAAGAACCAAACCTCATTTTTGAAATTATCTTTATTTATAGTTGATTTCATCAACATATAAGTTTCCTTATATTCACATATACCAAAAGATTTAAATCTTAAATTTTCTGACACTATTAATTTCTAGATTCAATAAATGCATCTTCAGATATTTTATGATACGTCGATACATTACTTTTAAAATTTATATAAGAATCATAAACCCTTGCGATGGTCTCATCTTCTTTTGCTAAATCATTTAAAATTCTTTCAGATATATTTCTAAATTCTTTAATAACGTCATCCGGCAATCTTCTTAACTCTACACCATGCACTTCAACTAACTCAGTTAATGCTTGATTGTTTTTTGCTAAATATTCATCAAGCATATCTTGGTTAACAGCCTTAGATGCTGTTTCAATAATGACTTGAAGATGATTTGGTAAAGAATTCCAAGCATCCATATTTATCAATAGTTCTAGCATTGGTCCAGGCTCATGCCATCCTGGGTAATAATAATATTTTGCAGCCTGATAAAAGCCAAAGGTTAAATCATTATAGGGTCCAACCCACTCCGTTGCGTCAATAACGCCTGTTTGAAGTGCTGTGAAAAGTTCTCCACCAGGAAGTGTAACCGGAATGCCTCCAGCTTCTTTTAGAACCTCTCCACCTATTCCAGGTATTCTCATTTTGAGTCCTTTTATATCTTCGAGAGAATTAATTTCTTTATTAAACCAACCAAACATTTGGGTTCCTGTATTTCCTGCAGGAATTGGATATATATTAAAAGGGGCATATATTTCTCTCCATAATTCTAGGCCTCCGCCCCTGTTAACCCATGCATTAATTTCATCAGCTGTTAACCCAAATGGAACACTAGTAAAAAATTGAGCTGCAGGAACTTTGCCCTTCCAAAAATACCCTCCGCTGTGTCCCATCTGATGAGATCCGCTAGACACAGCATCAAATACACCAAATGCAGGAACTTGCTCTTCTGCACCATAAACAGTGATCTTCATTTGTCCATCACTCATCTCTTCAACTAAATCTGCAATTCTTTCAGGAGCCATTCCTAGACCAGGATAGTTTTTAGGCCAAGATGTAACTAAGCGCCAATTGAATGTTTCTTCTATATCAGGTGAAGTCTCTATTGTGCTGTCCATGTCATTTGAACAAGAAGCTATTAAAATTAATAGAGGCAATAAAATAAATTTCTTCATTATAATTTTTCCAGATTTGCGTATGCCATAACCAACCATTTTGTTCCTGAATTATCAAAGTTTACTTGAACTCTTGCAGACTCCCCTGAACCCTCATAATTTAAAACAATGCCTTCTCCAAATTTCTTATGCTGGACTTTTTGGCCGAGTGCTATTCCTATCTCCTCCTCAAAT
>MDTB01117303.1_pt1 | contig 11106 bp, 13 predicted proteins | sample 811161 | NCBI WGS metagenome assembly MDTB01 (sample SAMN05326650, study PRJNA326480) | marine metagenome | isolation source: seawater | place: Mediterranean Sea | collected 2009
AAATAAGTCTCCCAAAATTAGTAGCGGAACTAAAATTTTGGCTTTCACAGGTATTGGAGGAAATAATAACATAAGTTGAGCATTAGGAAACAACATAGCGAAACCTACTAAAATTCCATAAAGTGCCCCTGAAGCACCAACCATTACAGAATTGAATGTACTTAGTCCAGAAATTAATGTTTCTCTTCCTATTTTGTTCATATAGCCATAAGAAAGTTCACCTGTTTGATAGAACACATCTATTTGTCTTGAGTTTACACCCGCATCAAGTAATGTGTCGGTTAAACCGGAAACTTGAAAATGATAAAGTAATAACTGGAGTGCTGCAGCACCTAATCCTGTGGAGAGGTAGAAAAAAATAAATTTATTTCGCCCCCACATTTGTTCAAGTGGTGTGCCAAACATCCACAACCCAAACATATTGAAAAAAATGTGAGTAAAATCTCCGTGCATGAACATATGGGTCAGCGGCTGCCAGAGAGCAAATTTGGGGTTTTTAGGATAGTGTAAAGCAAATAAATCATACGTAATATCTCCTAAAACCAAAGTGGCGAGAAAGAATAAAACATTAATGATTAATAGATGTTTTACAGTTTCAGTTATTTTTTGCATTACAACATTTTTTGTTCTATCTCCGCTTTTTCTAAAGTAATAAAAATACGTTTATTAAAAGGGGAGACTGAGGTTTCCTTGCAACCAAATAAATTATCTATAAGTTGTTGTTGAGATTGAATTTCAAGCGTAATTCCAGCTTTTATGGCTAATGCTTTTGCCATTTTCTTTGCTAATTTATCAGCCATGCTACTATTCGCATCCTTTTTACCCTCTTGTTCGGAGAACAATACTTCTTCAATTATCTTTTCTACTTGATCTTGAGATACTAAATCGGGAGCAGCTGTAATTTCTAGTAATGAATTTTGTATAGGATTCCATTGAAATCCAATATGAGTAAGAATGTCTTCAATTTCTTTAAAATTCGCTTTTTGTGTAGTATCTAATGAAATAGCTACTGGAAATAAGAGTTGTTGACTTGCTGCCCGATCTTTCGTAATCACTCCCAAAAACTGTTCGTACAAAACTCTTTGATGGGCTCTACTTTGATCAATTAATAACAACCCTGAAGGAAGAGCACAGACAATATATTTTAAAAAGAGTTGGAATACTTTGGGTGTTGTAGGCATTTCAAGTTCTAACCGTTCAACAGAAGGGTTGCTTTCTAGTATTTCAGGATGAGAAAAAAGCGCTTCCCACTGAGCGCTTTTCTTTACATCTCTTTGTATGTATTTTTCTTGAAATGGATTGAAACTAGCATCAATCTCTAAATTAGGTTGTACTGCTGTTCTGTCTTTATAATCATAAGGAACATCCAAATTCGTAGTATTATCAAAATCAATTAAAGGCTGGACTTGAAAAATGCCTAGACTATGTTTTATCGCTGATCGTAAAATTGCATAGAGACTTTGCTCATCTTCAAACTTTATTTCGGTTTTATTTGGGTGTATATTGATATCTAAGGTTTCTGGAGCAACGTCTAAAAAAAGAATATAGCCAGGATGATGCTCCTTTTGAAGCAATCCTTCATAGGCAGCAAGAACCGCATGATGCAAAAAAGGACTTTTAATGAATCTCCTATTGACGAAAAAAAATTGTTGCCCTCTTGTTTTCTTTGAAAAAGATGGTTTTAGAACAAACCCTTCAAGACGGGCCAAGGAGGTCTGCTCTTCAACAGGGACTAAAAAAGTATCCCATTTCCTACCAAAAATACCAATAATTCTCTTCCGTAGCGATGCTTTCTGAAGGTTAGAAATGTCATCTCCATTTTGAAAAAAAGTAATCGCTATTTCAGGATGAGCCAAAGCTAGGCGATGAAACTCATCAATAATGTGTCTCAATTCAACCCTATTTGATTTTAAAAAATTTCGCCGGGCTGGAATATTATAAAATAAATTTTTTACGGCTATTGAGGTCCCTTTAGGATTAGTTGTCAGGGTTTGTTCTTTGACTTCACTTCCTTCAATTTTAAGTAAATTTGCTAATTCTTTATCTTCTGTTCTAGAATGTATTTCTATCTTAGCAACTGCTGCTATTGAGGCTAAGGCCTCCCCCCTAAATCCTTTTGTGTTAAGATTAAACAGGTCTTCAGAAGCTTTTATTTTTGAAGTTGCGTGTCTTTCAAAAGCCATTCGAATGTCAGTTGTAGACATTCCTATTCCATTATCAATGACTTGAATTAATGTTTTTCCAGCATCTTTAATAATCACCTGAATACTATCCGCTTTAGCATCAACTGCATTTTCTAAAAGCTCTTTTACAACAGAGGCTGGTCGTTGAATAACTTCTCCAGCAGCAATTTGATTGGCAACGTGATCCGGCAAAAGAGAAATACGGTCTGCCATTCAGGGTTTAAGAAAAAAGATGGAAAAATCAAAATCTAAAATGTAAAGACTCAAATAGGCAAGGACCAAAATAATCAACAGTAAACGTAACGATATCCCCCTGTTTCTTTTGGTACGCATTTGTAAGCGCACCTCCTGCCATTGTTTGCCAAAATCATTTTCATTAAAAGTTTCTCTATACTTCGAAAACTTAGAATCAAAATCATATAAATTACCCTCAGATTTACCCTTATAATAACGAGGAGTATAATTGTATCTTTTATTCTTTTTGAGTTTGAAAAGATTGACTCTAAACATTCCTATCAAAGGTAAGAGATTCTGAGAAAAGAAGAAACACCAGTAGAAAATAGTTAAACAAAAAAATATGGTCGTTAGTTATCCCAAGGCAGTCATTTTAAGTGCCGCGATTGCAGCTTCTTTACCTTTGTTTCCATACTTTCCTCCACTGCGCTCCTGCGCCTGACTTAAATTATTATCGGTTAAAACGCAAAAGATCACTGGACAATCAGCTTGAACATTTAAATCTTTGATTGCTTGTGCTACTGCTTGGCATATATAATCAAAATGAGGGGTTTCACCTTGAATTACACTTCCAATAACAATGACAGCATCTGGATTCTTTTCTTGTGCTTTTTTTGCTCCATAGATTAGTTCAAAACTCCCAGGTACACTCCATTTTATAATATTTTCTGAAGCTACATCACAGCTTTTAAATATATCAACTGCCCCTTCATAAAGCGCCTCTGTAATTGTAGAGTTCCATTCCGAAACAACAAGATAAAAAGTTTTATTTTTCCCAGAAGGAATTTTTGAAGCATCAAATTCAGAAAGATTTTTTTGGGCTGTCGCCATATTTACTTATTGAAGTGCCGTTTCTAATCGTCCAATTTGGATTTCGATATTTTCAGCTTCGGTGGCTTTTGGAAATTCTTTCTGGATTTTTTTTAAAAAAGAAAGTGCTTTTTTTTCTTTTCCAATTTCTGCACCTATCATAGCTGCTTTAAAAAGATATTTTGGCGTACTGAAAAGATTTTCACTAGCCTTAGAAGCCTTGATGTAATACTCATAGGCATCTTCATTTTGTCCAATCTGAGCAAAGGCATCACCTATAGCTCCCATAGATAGCGCACTCAACAACACGTCATCTGTTTCAAATTTATCGAGATAGCTTATTGCCTTATCGTATTCCTTCAAATTTAAATAAGCCATTCCGGCACTGTAGGATGCTAACTTGGCAGCCGGAGTGCCTTCATAATTTTTTAATATATCTAAAAACCCATATTTTCCTTCACCTCCATTTAATGCTAGTCTGTAAAGAGAGTCACCTTCTACACTGTTTACAGCTAGATCAAAATAATATTGAGCTTGATTGAGCTCATTCACAGCCTCTTTCTTTTGTGGGGTTAATACAAAACGGTCATAGCCTAAATAGCAAAGAACGCCAAGAGCTATAACACCAACAACCACCAAAATTACAGTTTGAAATTTTGCAATAAATGCCTCTGCTTTTGAGGCAGATGTATCAAGAGTTTCAAACACCTCAGCAGTAGTGCTTTCGGGTGTTTCATTTTTATCCACAAGTTGGGATTGTGATTTTTTGGAACCTCTTTTTTTATATGTAGCCATTTTCTGTTTCTAATCTTCATAAAATTACTCTTTTTATTTTATTTTAAAAAGATTATGTCTACCATCTAGTTAGAATTTAGAGAGATTGACTCAAAAGTTATTTCATTTTAACAATGGATAATACAATACTTTCAATAAAGATTTTAAATAAAAACTAAAAAAAACAACCAAAAAGAAACATCTTCTTATTTTTAAACATATGTATTTAAAGGAACTATTTTTAACAAATTATAAAAACCTATATGCTAAGCAATTTCAATTTAATAAGAAAGTATCTTGCCTCGTAGGCCCCAATGGAGTTGGAAAGTCCAATGTTTTAGATGCTATATACCAACTCGCCTTTGGAAAGAGTTTTTTTAATCCAAATGCTTCACAAAATATTGCTTTTAAAAAAGATTTTTACGCTGTTGAAGGGCATTTTGAAATCGATAGTCGCCCTGAAAAAATCATTTGTAGCCTCAAAAAGGGGCAAAAAAAACAGTTAAAACGTAATGATAAGGTTTATGAAAAATTAGCAGATCATATTGGACTTATTCCAACAGTTATGATCACACCAATTGACCGAGATTTGATTTTAGAAGGAAGCCAAGTGAGAAGAAAATTTATGGATGGAATTATTGGGCAAACCGATTCATTTTTCTTAAAAAATCTATTAGACTATCAAAAAGTTTTAAGCCAACGCAATGCCCTTTTAAAATACTTTGCTTTGAATCACACTTTTGACCAAAAAACATTGGAAGTCTATGACCATCAATTGGTTAAATTGACCAAGCCCCTATATCAAGCTAGAATAGAATTTATTGCTGCTTATCTCCCCTTTTTTATTGCTCGCTACAAATTTATTTCTGCCGCTGCAGAAGAAATCGATTTGGTTTACTCTACGGACTTAAGTAATCAATCAATGGAGGATTTACTAAGAAGAAATTTAGCTAAGGACAAATTACTTCAATATACATCTAGTGGAATTCACAAAGACGATCTAGATTTTCTTTTGGGTGGACGACCTATTAAAAAATTAGGTTCACAAGGGCAACAAAAAACTTTTTTAATTGCACTAAAATTAGCTCAATTTGATTATTTGAAAGCAAAGTCAGGGCAGTCCCCTTTTATTCTTTTTGACGATGCCTTTGACAAGTTAGATGAATCACGTGTTACTAAAATAATTGAGTTGACCAACACAGAGGAATTTGGACAAATATTTATTTCTGACACTCATGAAGAAAGAACTGTAAGTGCCCTTAAAAAGGCTCAAGCTAATTTTGAGATTTTTAAATTATGACCTATTTGAAGCTTTATCTTCTTTTAGTTATACTGATGTTGTCAACTTTTTTTATTAAATGTGAAAAAAGTACAACGCTTCAAATAGAATTTCTTTCTGGCTACTGGGAAGTAGATTTTGTAGAGCGCAACGGAGAGCAATTTCGTCCAAAAATAAATCAACCTCTATTTGATTTCTATCATTTTGAAAATAAAAAGGGAATTCGAAAAAAAGTAGCCCCAAAATTTGACGGGAACTTTCAAACGTCTGAAGATGAAACTCCCTTTGACATTGATGTAAATGAAGGAAAAACTTTCTTGCATTTTAAAACCCTTTGGGACAGTTGGTCGGAGCAAATTGTGTATCTTGATTCTACAAAACTTGTTTTGTTTCATCAAAAAAGTAATTATCACTATAAACGCCCATAAAATGAGGTCTAAAAAAAGGGATTTTGAACCACAGAAACTAAAGGATGTCCTTCAAAATTTTATCGATCAGAAAACTTTAAAAAAAGGCATCACAAAGGTACGTTTGGTTCTTGCCTGGAAAGAGGTGATGGGGAACAACGTTCAAGCCTATACTGATCAAATTGACCTTGTGGGAAAACGGTTATATGTTCAATTGCATTCTGCACCTCTTAAAAATGAATTGCATTTTTCTCAAAAAACAATCGTTGAGAAACTCAACGAACACATAGGAGAAACCGTGATATCACAATTAATTTTTCGCTAAAATTGGTCTTTTGAAGCAAAATGAAAGGCGATCTCAATAGCCGCATTTGCATCACTGTCTGATCCATGTAATGCATTTTCGCCCATAGAGGAAGCATACAATTTTCTCAACGTGCCTTCGGCGGCATTTTCTGGATTGGTTGCGCCAATTAAAGTTCTGAATGATTCTACAGCTCTTTCTTTTTCCAATGCGGCTGCTACAATTGGTCCTCTAGTCATGAAAGTTATCAATTCATTAAAAAATGGCCTCTGTTTATGAATAGAGTAAAATTGTTGTGCTTCGTGGATGGTCATTTGGGTCATTTTGAGTGCTGTGATTTTAAAGCCAGCTGCAGTTATTTTTTCTAGAATAGCTCCGATATACCCCTTTTCAACGGCATCGGGCTTAATCATCGTGAAAGTTTTAATTGACATTATTTTTTTTTTCAAAAGTAGGGAATAAAATGTTGTATTAATTGTTTTGAATAAACACTTGAGGAGATTTATTTAATATCTTCGTCGTGATGGAAAAAGCATTTATACAGTCATTATCATCACTTTTGTCTTCATCGAGAAAAGTTGTTATTATTCCTCACAAAAACCCAGATGGAGATGCCATTGGAAGCACTCTAGCGCTTAAACATTTCTTAACCAAAAAAGGACATCAAGTGAGTGTGGTTTCGCCAAATGACTATCCTGCTTTTTTGGAGTGGCTTCCGGGTGAGGAGTACATAATAAAATACACTGAAAAATCAATCCAAGCAAAAAAAATAATTGCAGAAGCGGATATTATTTTTACGTTGGACTTTAATGATCTTTCGCGAATCGATGTAATGTCAACATTAGTAGAATTAGCCTCCGCCACTTTGGTCATGATTGATCATCATGAAAACCCTAAGGAATATGCGCAATTGACCTACTCTGACAATTTGATGAGTTCAACTTGTGAAATGGTTTATAATGTGATTAAATTTCTTGACCCAAATGCTTTTACGGCTGAAATAGCAACCTGCCTGTATACAGGTATTATGACAGATACTGGCTCTTTCAAATATCGATCCACAACTTCAAAAACACATACTGCGATTGCCACTTTGATCAATGCAGGTGCTCAAAACACTACTATTCATCAAAATATATATGACACTTTTAGTTTTGACCGAATAAAACTTCTGGGTCTTACTCTTTCTAGTATGAAAAAAATTGAAGGACTTCCTGTTGTCTACATGGCTCTGAACCAAGCCTTGTTGAATAGATGTAATTTTAGAAAAGGGGATACAGAAGGTTTTGTAAATTATGGTCTGAGTCTTTATGGTATTCAAGTTGCTGTCATTTTGATTGAAAATGAAGGGGAAGGGAAGATTAAAATGTCTTTTAGATCAAAAGGCGGTTTTTCAGTGAATGATTTTGCTAGAAAATATTTCAATGGAGGAGGACACATAAATGCCTCAGGGGGAATGTCAATGAAAACCTTGGAAGAAACACAAAAAGATTTAGTGGATGCTATAAAACTGGAGAAAAATAATTTAATCATTGATGACTAAGTTTTTTTTGTTATTACTATTTTTTGCTTCAGGATGTATCTCTAATGAAATAAGAAAACCGCTCAATAAAAGCAGCGACTATTTTCTCAAGTATTCAGCCCAGAGAAATAGGCTCCTTTTAGCCGATGAACAAAACCTCATGAGTAAAGTCATTAATGCTGACACAAAAAAGCAGTATATCCCCTCCAAAAAAGGATTTTGGTATTATCATAAGAATAAAAAAACAAGTAATTCTCTTATCCCAAAAAAAGGTGACTTGGTAGAATTCACCTACTCAATTGCTAAACTAAATGGAGAAATGCTTTATGATAGTGAAACACTCGGAAGCATTTCCTACCAAGTTGATGAAGAAGACATATTACCAGCTCTGAGAGAAGGGGTTAAATTAATGAAAGTGGGAGAAGTTGTGGTATTCCTTTTTCCTTCCTACCTTTGTTATAGTTACCAAGGTGACGGTGAAAAAATTGGCATTAACCAACCTCTTCGATTTGAAATTAGCCTAAACACCATCGTTAAATAAAAACAATAACCCATGAAACTTCAACAACTATTTTTACTTACTACTACAATTCTTTTAATGCAATGCCAATCGAATTACCCAGAGCTAGAAAATGGCATTTTTGCTGAAATCCAAACTAATAAAGGTAATATCATTTTGAAATTAGAAAGCGAAAAAGCTCCTATAACAGTTGCTAATTTCGTTTCTCTTAGTGAAGGGACAAACCCGAGAGTTGAAGCTAACTTCAAAAATAAAAAATATTATGATGGATTGTTGTTTCACAGAGTAATTCAAGACTTTATGATTCAAGGAGGAGACCCAACAGCATCAGGGTCTGGTGGTCCTGGTTATCGATTTGATGATGAAATTACTGATCTAGTACATGATGGGCCTGGTATTTTGTCTATGGCTAACGCTGGACCAGGAACAAATGGAAGCCAGTTTTTTATTACTCATAAAGCTACTCCATGGTTGGATGGAAAACACACTGTTTTTGGTCGGGTCATTGAAGGGCAAAATGTAGTTGATAGTATAGCACAAAATGACAAAATTGACAAGTTGGTCATCATACGAAAAGGAAGTCAAGCTAAGAATTTCAATGCTCCTGAAATATTTGAATCACATTTCACAAGCAAGGAGGCAGAAGAAAAAGAACTCACCGAAGGGAGAGCTAAATTACAAGAAGAAAAGGTTGCTCAATTTGAGAAATTCAAACAGATGAGCAAAACCACTTCTAGTGGCCTTCAATATTTAGTAACAAAAAAAGGAAAAGGACCCGCAGTGAAAGCCCAAGATGCTGTTGAAGTTAATTATGCTGTCTATTTTGTTGATGGCGCCTTACTCGACACCAGCATCTTAAGCGTTGCTGAAGCTTTTGGAATGGTTGACGAAAATAGAAAAATGGCCGGAAGATACTCTCCCATCCCAGCACAGGTAGACCCCGATGCGAAACTTATTGAGGGATTTAAAGAGGGTCTACGTCTATTGTCTATTGGAGATGAAGCTACTCTATTCCTTCCTTACACGCTTGCTTATGGCGCTGACGGGGGTGGCCCAATTCCACCTCAATCTGATCTCATCTTTGAAGTTGTGATTGTTGCTTCTATAAATAAATAGTATTGTTTTTAGGTCCTCAAAATGTATGGAAAGGTGTTAAACGACCTAGAATAAAACTAGTCATTTTTGGGGGGGGGTTCCTTCTACAGCTTTGCTTTTTAAAAATAATTAGCAGTTATCCCAGCAAGGTAGAAGCCCTTTATAGCAGTCTTTTTTATCCGTATTTGTTTAGTTTTCAAAGTACATTTTTTAATTTTTTCTCTTTTTCGTTAGGAGACCTATTTTATGCAGTAGCATTCATTCTTCTTATGATTTATTTGATTCGCTCAATAATTTTTAAAAGGCTTTTTAGCAAGACCATTCTTATCGATCTTTTGATTGCATTAAACCTAATCTATTTTTTTTTCTACTTGAGTTGGGGTCTCAATTACTATCGTATTCCTCTTTACAAAAAACTTAATTATGATTTAAATTATTCTGAATCTGAACTTGAAAATACTTTGATTCATTATGTGGAAGTGACCAATATTTTACTAGAAAAATTAACTCAATCTAATGATCTTCCCGTAGAAACGCCATATAATAAGCCAGAGCTACTTTCACTAATTAAAAAAGAATATAAAGTCCCTTATGCAGATTTTCAAGCATTACGCCCTCTTGGTAAGAATAGCCTGTGGAGTCTAACCATAAGTTATGCGGGATATGCAGGTTATTTGAATCCATTTACATTAGAATCGCAAATTAATCGTCTTTTACCCAAGCTCAGTTTTGTTACTACCGCAGCCCATGAAATGGCACATCAATTTGGTATAGCAGCTGAAGATGAGGCCAACTATATTGCTTTTTACTCCCTTGTTGACCACAGTGATGAATATTTACGATTTGCCGCTCATGCTTTTGCTTTACGCTATCTGTATTATGAATATTCAAAAACAAATACAAATGAATCGGCAAAACGTATTCGTGATCAAATTAACCCTGGTTTACTCAAAAATTTTAAAGTTTTAAGTGAGTTTTGGAACCAGTATAGAAACCCCTTTGAGCCTTATTTGAAAAAAGTCTATAATCGGTTTTTAATTGCAAACAATCAAAAAAAGGGATTGAAGAGCTACAATGCAATGGTTGGCTATCTTGTGGCATACCATCGAGAAAATCATACAATAGAAAATATTGAACAAGAGAAAAACCTTATTTTAGATTAAAAATTTAAATGCTCCTTAGTAGTCCGCAGAATTCTGAAATAAAACGTCTTCAAAAGCTTTTAAAAAAATCGAAAAAACGAAGGGAACACAATCGTTTCGTTATAGAAGGTGAGAGAGAAATTTTGAGAGCGATTGAGGCTGGCTATACGATCAAATCCTTTTTCAAGATAAAAGGGGCTACTTTAGATAAAAAAACAGAGGTCACAATACACCAATCACATGCAAATCAATATGTTGTGACTTCTTCATTGTGGGATCGAATTGCGATGCGATCTGGAACTGAAAAATTGGTTGCTCTGGCGGTTCAAAAAAAACATGATTTAAAGTCCCTTTCTTTATCAAGCAATTCTCTTATAATGGTTGTTGAAGCTGCGGAAAAACCAGGCAATATTGGGGCTATCTTACGTACTGCTTCAGCACTGAAATTAGATGCTGTTATCTTGTCCAATGCAAAAACAGATCTTTATAATCCAAATCTTATTCGTTCTAGTCTAGGAGGTGTTTTCTTTACTCCAATTGGACTGGCTAGCTCTGAAGAAATTCTAAAGTTTTTACGAAAACAAAAAGTAAATATTATTACGGCAGCACTCAATGAAAATGCACAACAAGCTCCTCGTTTTGATTATGAGTTGCCCTGTGCTCTTGTGATGGGAAGTGAAGATAAGGGTGTCAGTCAGCTGTGGTTGGAAAACACTGATCATATTGTAGAAATTCCTATGTCTAAAAACATTGATTCCTTGAATCTATCTGTTTCGGCAGGAATTTTGATGTATGATGCGTTGAAACAGAATGGTCGCCTGAAGGATTCTTTGTAA
>MDTB01005048.1_pt1 | contig 11105 bp, 16 predicted proteins | sample 811161 | NCBI WGS metagenome assembly MDTB01 (sample SAMN05326650, study PRJNA326480) | marine metagenome | isolation source: seawater | place: Mediterranean Sea | collected 2009
AACATGGGTCCACGACCCGCTTCATCTATACCAACCTCAAAAGAATGTTCATTGTATTTGGCATAAGATTTTTGTAGGGGGTCTGTTCGATTCCTTTCTGATTTAGACATTTATTTAATATTAAATTATGAATTTATTTTCAATTATTTTCGCTATATAATTTATATGAAGTTTAAACCCGTTAAATTAGGATTAATACATATTTTCATGTTATTTCTATTTTTTATAGCGGTTACGCCTATATTATTTCCTCTTATTGAAGGAATTGATTCTATGGGTGAAAAAAATGCAGAGCGGACAAAACAAGATGGAAAAACAGAAGCTATGAACGATCAATCTGATATGCCCAATTTTACACATGAAAAATGGAATGATGATAATTATGTGTTAAAATCACAAATGGTTCCTCCCGTTTGTCCTGCGTGTCCCCCTAAATGTGATAAACGCGACAAACCCTGCCCTCCTTGTCCACCTTGTGAACGATGCCCTGAGCCGGCATTCACCTGTAAAAAAGTCCCCAACTATGATGTTAACACAAAACAGATAAATGACCAATATCTCCCAAAACCCGTTTTAACCGACTTTAGTGATTTTAGTCATTAAGTGAATCATTAATTTAATCATTCATAAATTAATGATTTACGTGTTTTTTAATACATTGATGATCTATTTTTAATGTTTTACATTTCCTTTCTTGTGGTATAATGTGTATTACACATTTTGCCTTTTTTCCATATAATGGTTCTGTACAACCCTTTTCCTTTTTAAGTTTTTTAAATTTAAATAAATCTTTTTTAGTAGAATTACATCTTGCACGAAAATTCTCATATCTCTCCCTAACATCACAATAACTTAGCCCCGATTTCTTTTTAAGCATTTTATTAATCAATTCGTGTAAACTATAGACCCACTTTGAAAAGGCTTCGCGGTTTTTTAAATGACAAGATTTTAAAGGATGTACTTTTAAATTTTTTTTAAAGTTGATACGACAGTATTTACAAGGTAAGGTATATTTTAAATTATCAATAAATTCTTTATGTTTTTTCTTATGTTCTAATGTAGGATTCACTGGATAATTAAAACTCATCGTATGTAAATAATGCCACATACTTGGTCCCCACACCGTTGTTAACATACCCTCACCACTATTATAATTTTTTTTTGTAAAAACCTTTTTTTTATATTTTTTTTGAACTTTTTTTTGTCTTTCCTTGTTTTCATTAATTATATTATCGTTAGATATTTCTTTTATCAAAATTTTTAACATCAAGTAAATCCATGATTTTTCGTTTTTGATCTTCATGACAAACCAACAATGACCCCGTTTTTATTTGACATATTTTAGTATAATATTCCGAATCTGTAAAATGATCCTCTCTTTTTATTTCTACAAGATTTCCATGCTTATCTCTAAACCACATTAGTAATATTATTATGATAATTTTAAATGAATTTTATTAATTATTCGTATAATCGTATTTTTTTTATATATAAACATTTTTATATGGAAATGTTTACAGATTTAGCTAAAACCTTTGAACAATTTGGAGGATCAAATGTTAAAGGTATACAAGAATTGATATATGATAACTCCTATTTTGAATACGGCGCCTACTTTTTACTTATAATGGTTCTTATTTTTATATGTATTTACATTTATTACGAATACGTTGATAAAAAAACAAAATTCTCAAGCTCAAATGAATTTATTGATAAAAGTAATATGGTAGACTCAAGTGAAACAACTCCAACACTATATTATTTTTATGCGGATTGGTGTCCACATTGTGCAAAACTTAAAGAGAATGGAGTTCATGACCACATTCTCAACTTAGACGGAACCACCTATGGTGATAATGATAATATAATACTTAAGGTTATAGACTTCGAATGTGGCGAGAATAAAGATGCTGATAGTGGTATGAGCGAAGCACAAAAATACATGAAGGAATATAATATAGATGGTTTTCCAAGTGTGGTCTTGGTTTATAATGGAGAAATATATGAATTTGAGGCCAAAATCGATAAAAAAAATATTAATTCCTTTATTGATACCGTTTTAAAATCTTGAATAATTAAACCATCATTTGATTATATAATAAAAATAATTCCGCCGCTTCTTCACCTTTTTGTATTATTGATTTTCTTGACCTTTTATCACTTAATATATTAAAAATAATCTTGTTATCTTCTGTATAACTATTAAAATCATAATAGGGTAAATATACTATGTTTTTGCATGAACTCGTCTCCTTTTCCTTAATATTATTACTTATTGTAACAAATAAATACAATATGTAGTCTATAAATGAGTTTACATTTCCAGTAGAAATTACCTTGTCTTGATTATATTTATTTCGTATGCATAATATTTCATTATTATGTATATCCTTATTATCTAGACAATAGTTTAGTAAACAACACGTAAAAACACCACCATCAATATATATTTTATCATTATAAAATACCGGCTCCACAACAATAGGTAAAGAAGATGTGATCTGTAATACTTTTTTAAATTCAATATCGGGATGTGTTAAATTAGAAAATAGTTCTAATTTAAAATCTGTTAAATTTGTTCCCGCTAGATAAAAATTTATATTCATTGCATCACAAAAATCTTTTAAACTTATATTTTCATCTAAATTATTCATTTTTAATAATGGAGAAAGTATTCTTATATATTCCTTCTCTCCTAAAATTCCAGTCTTATTATACAATAATAACAACTTATCCAATGAAATATTTATATATTCATCCCAAGGACAATCTTCTATATATTTATCTGAAATACTCCAATCTTTTATTAATAATAGAATCGTAATACATAATGCGCCGGCCGATATCGCATATACATTCTCTATCTCATCTATATTAAAAAACTTCTTATCAGCCAATGATTTTAAAGCCCCATAGGTTAAAAGTATGTTAGGACCCCCTCCACAAATACATAACGTTTTAATTGTCATAATACATGTTTTTTTTTTAATTTTTTTATTTTACTTTATTATATATGTCTCACATTTTTAACATCGATAATATGAACGATTTTAATGAAAAACTAAACATTGATGATTTATATGAAAAAAAGAAAAATTATGATCTAAGTAAATTAGACATTTTTAATAAATTATTAAATCGTGTTCATACAAAAATTAAAACCACTTCAAGACAAAAAACAGACTGTCAATATTGTTGGTTCGCCGTCCCAGAAGTAATGATAGGTGTTCCAAAATATGATCAAGGCGCCTGTATATCATATATTATGGATAAACTTATTTCTAACGGATTTGCTGTTAAATATATACACCCAAGTGTTATTCTTATATCGTGGAAGCATTGGATTCCAACATATGTTCGCAATGAAATTAAAAAAAAAACAGGAATTGTTGTAGATGCTTATGGAAACGTATTAAACAAAAAAGATGAAGAAGAACAAGATAACGATAACTATAATAGTCTTCTTACATTGTCTAATCAAAAAATAAACCCCGCATCTAAAGAACCCAAAAATAAAGAAAATGATAAAAAATTCAAACCTATTCAAGATTATAAGCCTTTGGGTAATCTTATATACAATGAAGAACTATTTAGTCGTCTTGAAAATAAATTAAATAATTAATTATAATAGTCGTTAATTATTTAATATCTAATGTTTAGGCACGTCTAAACATACCAAATCCCTCGCCACCCTTCATTCTGCGGCGACCCCCCTTTGATCTTTTTGTGTTTCTGGATTTTCTGCAGAAACTTCTTTTTTTACCCATCGCCACCTTACATCCAGATAGACTTCTGCAGGTGGATGTTCGCTTCTTATGACACGGCGAACTCTTTCTTCTGCGCATATAAGAACGATTCCTTGAACGTTTTCTCGAAACCTGATTTCTTGTTTTAACCATTTTATATAATTAATATATATTATATTTTTTGCAAGCTATCAAGCCTCTACAATTTTTTTTGCCACTTTATCTATCAAAGAATTTTGACGCGGTTTTGCAGTTTCTATATTCATGTTTAATACTATCATTTCAAATATTTCAATACCCTCTTTAAAACTACGTTCACATTGTATATACAGCTCCATTATTATTTGTCTTACCTCTTTAATTATTTCTTCTAGTTTATTATTTGATAATCCCGTAATAATCTTTACATTATTTTTATCATCCGTTAATATAAATATCTTATCTAAAACTTCTAATAATTCGTTTTGTTTTTTTGTTGCCTCATCTAATGTATTTGCTAAATGTTTTGAATATTTTTCTATTAAAGTAACCCCTTCCGCATTTTTTTATTCATATTTACGGAATACTCATTTGGTGTTTTATTTGGTTGATTGCAATAATCAGAATCCTTATAAGAGCGTAGATTTATATCTGAAAACTTCTTTATAAGCCTATTATCTATGTCTTTACCAGTAAATTCTTTATAAAATTTTGCTAAATCCTCATTATACATATCCATCATCTCCTTACTCATTGAATTAAAAGTTCCCGTATTTATATCATAAACATCATTATATAAATTACTTAATTCTTGAACCATAGGTTCTTCATATTTAGATCTGCAATGTATTGGTTTTTCATTTGTTGGTATTATATTTTCATTTTCCTTTGCTTGATTTTGTATACCCTCTAAATATTTCTTATTTTCTTTAAGAATATCTATTTTTTCATCACACAACCTCCGTTGTTTTACCTTTACTATTTTTTTTGTATCCATGGTTTCCCCCTTTTCCATAAGATTCTTTAAAGATATCTCTTCGCCCTCCTCTTCCTGCTCTCCCTCCACGGCTTCCTCTCCCTCCTCTTCCTCCTCACCCTCCTCACCCTCCTCGGCTCCATCGCCTTCCTGGATTTCGTCACTTTCTTGGATTTTATTATTTGATATTACATAACTTGGGTTAATTGTTGTTATTACTGCAGCAAAAATATGAGCTATTTTAACATAATATTTTGCTAAACCCAAACACTTTCTTTTTTTATCTAATTTATCTTCACTTCCTTCTCCAATTAATTTTTCAACATCTTTCTTTAATACAAAATACAAACCCTCCTCTTCCTTTTTCTTATCCTCATCCTTATCCTTATCCTTATCCTTATCCTTATCCTTATCCCCATCCTCATCCTCATCCTCATCCTCATCCTCATCCTCATCCTCTGTTTCTTTATGAATCATTTTATCTAGTAAACTTATATCTTGGTAACTAAAATACTTTTCCAATATTTCTGCAGTTAAAATCATTACACCGTCGCAATATTTTTTTTCTTTCATTTGAATCATTTCCTCAAATTCCTGTGTTAATATTAATTTACTTGCTATAATATTTACACGCTCTAACAATTTTTCATCTTCATTTATATCTCTATCATTATCCATCTTAGTATTAGAAATCATTTCAGTTGAAACTACATTTCCCATTATAACATAAGTATATAATAATTAATAAAATTGAATTAAATAATTATATCAATAAAGTATTATTAATGCCCCATAATTTTGAAATTTTAGCAAAAACAAAAAAAAACACTAAAAAAAAAAGGACAAATAAAAAACTATGGGAACAATTTGATGCTACATTTGATATGCAAAAAACACCGGAATGTATATTTTCTAAAGAAGATATAAGTATATGCGAAAAGTGTTCCGGTTCTTTAGCATATAACGACGTTGGATTTCTTATTTGCACAAATACAAAATGTAGCATCATTCAAAAAAACATGGTTGATAGAAGCGCTGAATGGAGATATTATGGAGCAGATGATAATAGCCATACTGACCCCACAAGATGTGGAATGCCAATTAATCCCCTACTTAAAGAATCCTCATTTGGATGCAAAATTATTATTAGTCATAATTCTAATTATGAAATGCGAAAAATAAGAAGATATACGGAATGGCAATCTATGCCTTATCATGAAAAATCATTGTATGATGAAATTTCCCGAATCGCTCTTATGGCAGGAAATGCAGGAATTCCTAAATTAATCATAGACGATGCCATGCGATATCATAAAAAAATATCCGAACAAAAAACATTTAGAGGATTTAATCGTGATGGTATAATTGCCGCATCCATATATATATCCTGCAGAATTAACAATAATCCAAGAACTGCCAAAGAAATTGCTAGTATATTTCATCTTGATAATTCTAGCGCTACTAAAGGATGCAAAAATGCGGTTGCTATTATTAATACTATTGAAAATGAACTTGAAAATAATGAAAAAACTAGTTTTTGTAAACTAAAACCCGCCGATTTCATTCAAAGATACTGTAGTCCTTTAAATATAAATGCAGAACTCACCAAACTATGTCAATTTATTTCCGTTAAAATAGAACAAAATAATCTTATACCTCAAAATACACCACATTCCATCGCCGCCGGTATTATCTATTTTATAGCACAGTTATGTAATTTAAATATCACAAAAAAAGATATTAATAGCATTACAAATATAAGCGAGGTCACCATCAATAAATGTTACAAAGAAATTGATAAAAAACAAAAAGAGTTAATTCCTGAATCTATTTATAAAAAATATGTAATTCAATAAAATACCTATTAAAATAATATATTTAAATAATATAATTAAATAATGACCCCTAAATTTGTATTTATAATACCGTATCGTGACCGTGTACAACATAAACATTTTTTTGATTTACATATCAAACACGTGTTAGAAGATATATCACAAAATCAATATGAAATATACTATTCACACCAAAATGATAAAAGATTATTTAATCGAGGTTCAATGAAAAATGTTGGATTTATAGCTATTAAAAATAAATATCCCGAAGATTATAAAAATATTACTTTTGTTTTTAATGATATAGACTGTCTGCCCTATAGAAAAAATCTCATTGATTTTCCAACGTCGATTGGAACAATTAAACATTTCTATGGATTTAAACATGTATTGGGTGGTATTGTTTCCATTACAGGAAACGATTTTGAAAAAATAAATGGATTTCCTAATTTTTGGACTTGGGGATACGAAGATAATGTTTTAAATAAAAGAGCTTTGCAAAATAATATTAAAATAGATAGATCCAATTTTTATTCTATTCATAGCCCTGATATATTACATTTTTACCATGGAAATAAAAGAATTCATGACTTAAACCAAGATGATAAAAACGTCTCAAACAATAATGGAATTAATTCTATAATTGATTTGAATTATGAAATAGACAATACAAATCAAATGATTCAAGTTAAATCATTTCATATTAAAAATGATATCAAAATTAATAAAAAATACCTTAAAAACGTTGATCTTGAAAATAATAATTATATTAACGATAAAAAAACTAAAAATCAAATATGTAAAGATTCTAGATTTAAAATGAAGCTTTAAAAATCGCCGGTCATATCAAATATATCATCCTCTTTTGTTTTTGTTGCTAGCGCATATTCTCCTACTCTTTTCTCGAAAAAATTTGTCTTGCCCTCAATACTTATCATCTCCATAAAATCAAAAGGATTTGACGCATTGTATATTGCCTCATATCCTAACTGAACTACCAAACGATCCGCAACAAATTCTATATATTGACTCATTAAATTATCATTCATCCCTACAAGTCTACATGGCAAAGCTGATGTTATAAATTCCTTTTCTATCTCTACTGCCTCTTTTACTATCTCATATAATTTATCCCGCCTTATCCTCTTCTTTAATTTACTATACAATAACACCGCAAACTCTGTATGCAATGCCTCGTCTCTACTTATTAACTCATTTGAAAATGTCAACCCCGGCATAAGTCCACGTTTTTTTAACCAATATATGCTACAAAATGCTCCTGAAAAAAATATGCCCTCCACACACGCAAAAGCTACTAGTCTTACCGCAAATGATGCACGCTTATCATTTATCCATTTTAATGCCCAGTCACCCTTCTTCTTTATACACGGAAACTCCTCTAATGCATTAAATAATTTTAACTTCTCCCCGGTATCCTTTATATACGTATCTATCAATATTGAATACATCTCGCTATGAATGTTTTCCATTGCCATTTGAAATCCGTAAAAGGCTCGCGCTTCACTTACCTTTATCTCATTCATAAATCGCGAACCTAAATTCTCTATTACTATTCCATCCGAACCTGCAAAAAATGCCAATACCATACAAATAAAATGTCTCTCGTTATCATTTAACTTATTCCAATGATCCATATCTTTTGATAAATCCACTTCGGCGGTTCTCCAGAATGAATCTTCTGATTTTTTATACATGTCCCAGATATCTTGATATTCTATTGGGAAAAGTACAAAGCGATTATGCTCTTCGGAAAGTAAAGGTTCTACAACTCCTTTTACAGATTTTGACATTCTTAAATATTATATTTATAGATTTTTATATTTTTTAAAATTATCATTCAAAAAGTTTTCTTATTATATACTAATGAATTTACCACTTGTTATTCCAATTAAAGTTGACAAATCTTTACATGAAAAAGACGTCTCCATACATCGTTTACTTGAAAAAATAAATAATAACCGCCCAGAAAAAACTTTTGTCGATGATTTAAATAAAATGAAAACCGTAACCAATCCTCATGTATCTTTTGTAATTGAAAAATATAAAAAGGTTTTAAATGATGCTGTAAATGAAAAAAAAGCACAAGAAGCGGTTCTTCTAAGTATTTTAAATCATTTAGAAAATGTTCAAACAAATATAGACAACGAATATTCAAAAGAACAAATGCAACATTTGCATAAACAAAAAAATGAAACATTTAGACAACTTTCCAACATTCAACAAGAAATAGATACCATTGTTCAAAATATTTAATATTTATATACTCTATATGCGTAAGTATCGAAAAAAAACTTTAAAAGGTGGATTCATTTATTCTAAAAAAACAAAAACAAAAACAAAAACAAAAAGTAAAAGCACAAAAAGAACCGCAGGTTTAGTTTTATCTCGTCGTCGTCGCCCCCGCCGCCGTCGCCGCAATAGCCGAACCTAACTATTTAATTATTTTTTAATTATTTTTTAATTCTTTAATTATTTAATTATTTAAATAATTAATATATATGTCTAAAAAACTTAGAAATCTTTTTTTTATTATATCCGTATGTATTTGTTGTTATATTCTAGCTACTTGTTTGATACATAGCAGTTTTAAACAAAATAAAATTATAGAGGGACATAAAAAAAACGACGATGATGCCCCTCTTATTCCTCCGCTACATCCCAAATTACACAAAGATTATGACCTATTTGAAATAAATAAAATACATGATCATCCAAACCTTTCTTCGATATGTAAGGGACGTTTACTATGCATCTATAATATTCTCTCCTACAAAAATTCCCTTAAAAAGGTAATGGACCGAAGCCATAATAATTATACTTAATGTATACATAAAATAATAATTTTTTTTATCATTACTTTATATAATGAATATCGCCAATAAACTTAAACTACTTTCCAAAAATAAAATCATGGTATTCGTTTTATATTTTATTGTTTCACTCAATATTCTTGGTTATATGACCATGAATAATTTTCAATCTATTGCATTATTTACTTTAGTTTTATACGTAACCACATTCTTTAGTAAAAACACCGCTATTATTTTAATAGCGCCCCTTATTGTTACAAATTTTTTCAATATAGGTAATAATACCATTGAAGGTCTTAAAAATAAATCTAATAAATCGAAAAACACCACAAAAGAAGGTAATAGGAACCTAGCTGACGCGTTAAAAACCCACGCCGAAAAAGAAGAGGAAGAGGAAGAGGAAGAGGAAGAGGAAGAAGGTGGCGATTTTTCAAAAATGAATGCTGATACTGCATCTAAATACATTGAACCCAATGAAACAAGGATTAATAGAAGAAAGTCCATGGAAGAACAATTTGATAGTCTAGAAGGTATGCTTGGAAAAGAAAATATTGAACAAATGACCAAAGAAACTTCAAAACTTATTGACAAACAACAATCTCTTAATGAATCCATGCAAGCCATGGGCCCCCTTCTTAAAAACGCTCAAGGACTTCTTGAGGGTTTTGATTTAGACGGATTAGCAGGAGTACAAGAAGCCATTAAAAGTCTTAATCCCAAAAAAAAATGAGCTAAATAATATTATATTAACTTATATTAATATAATATGCCAAAAAGATGCCCCCCAGGAATTATCTGTATAGAAGATTTTACATTACTTATTTCTATACTCCTAATATTAGCCCTGTCCTACATATTATTTTTATACACTAAATCGTCCACCACGACCACATCACCCATTGTTATTAAAAACATTAACCCTCCCATTGATTCCCGCGCCGTTTCCCCTATGTTATCTAATCCCTATAACCCCCCTTTTAAACCCACGCATCATATGCCTATTAATCAAAATACACAAGGATTTGAAACATCATTTAGTCAAATTGGCTTATTAACACGACAAAATGGAACCGAAACCATTTTACCTTTAATGGGTAAACAACTGCTGTCTAATCGTGATAAATGGCAATACTATACCATGAGTGATAAAAATAATAGTATAAGACTACCCATTACCTTTAATGGAAAAAGTTGCACCGCAGAATATGGATGCGATAGTCTATATAACGGCGATACCGTATATGTAGAGGGTTATAATGATGCCTTTCAAATTACCATGTATGAAAATAATTCTATTAAATATATTCCTGTATTATAAAACGGGCAGAATATAATGATTTAAGAAAAGCTTCCTGGAGGCCTATTTATTACGATTACGAATAACAACCATAACAGAAATAGCAAGCCAGAGAGGAATAGCCCCAATAGCCGGAACAGAAGTAAATATAGAATTTTGTCGCGCCAACGGACTTATCATTAAATCGTGATCTGCCTTGATTTGTTCTCCACGCGCACAATCCTCGCCTTTGTGTTCATTGTCGTGGCCCTCTGTATCAAAACCTTCAATCAAATTATAAGGATTAAATTCATATTCATTATCCTTTACTTTATAATTATGCTGGCTTACTATTTTTGATAATTTTCTAAATGTATCCTCTGATATCTGTAAATACCCATCATCCTTATGATACACCACTACCTCTTCATTCTCACTGCAATTACCCTTTCGTCCCTCATT
>MDTB01128314.1_pt1 | contig 11105 bp, 10 predicted proteins | sample 811161 | NCBI WGS metagenome assembly MDTB01 (sample SAMN05326650, study PRJNA326480) | marine metagenome | isolation source: seawater | place: Mediterranean Sea | collected 2009
AGCTTCGAGCACCAACGATTTGATACCATTTTCCTGAAGTTTCTTTATCTGGCAAATGCCGGCAACGCCAGCGCCAATGACGAGCACCTCATAATCCGTCTCTATCAATTTCTTTCCCTCCGCACGCTCTTCCTAATTCTGCCATAGCGGTCAGGCATAATGCAATTCACTTGCTTAACCGCGATATGGGCACGCGAATTTCAACGGGAATTTGGTTGTAGCGACGTGGTTGATACCTACTGCTCCGCGCCCCCGAAGCTAGAGATTGGAGACCTCGAAATCAGGCAGTTCCACAAATGCGTCTTTCAGCCTAATTCCCCACGTGCGCGATAACTCTCTGAAATACCGATCATCACCGGAAATGCGCGTTTTGTGAAAAATATCAAAGCTGTCTTTTTGATAAATATATAAATCGAGCGGAAGACCAACGGACAAATTTGCTTTAATGGTCGAGTCGAACGACACAAGAAGTAGCTTTACTGCTGCCTCAAATGACAAGTTCTTTTCAAATGCCCGCACGAGGATCGGTTTGCCATATTTAGTTTCGCCGATCTGAAAAAACGGCTGGTCATCGGAAACCTCGATAAAATTGCCTTCGGGATAAATCAGAAACAGTTGCATGTCGCCGCCCGCGATCTGCCCACCCAAAATCATGGTGACATCGAACGCGCTGGTGGCTTCCTGCCCCTCACCTTGCATATCTACAATGGCCCGGCGCAGGGTTTCAGCAGCCAGCTTCGCGGCCTGAAACATATTCGGCACTGACAAAATGCCCTTGGGCAAGTCCTTGTCCACTGCGCCCTGCCCATTCAGATCGCTTACCACGGCCTGACTGGTCGCCAAATTACCGGCCGTTAGCAAAAATAGCTGTGCTTTGCCTTTTTCCGACCAACTGTAAATTTTCTGATATTGGGAAATATTGTCGACGCCCGCATTGGTGAGCGTATCGGCCATAAAGACCAACCCCTTATCTAGCTTCAAACCCACGCAATATGACATATTACCCCTATTGGCTGCTGACTTCGGTTGTCATGACTTCTGTGCCGTCGCCAAATCGCATACCGGCAACTGGTTGCACGTCTCGATAATCGAAACCCGACGCTAGTTTGATGTAGTTTTGATCCGGCGAAATTCCATTGGAGATGTCAAAACCGACCCAGCCCAGCCCTTTGACATGCACTTCCGCCCACGCATGCGTAGCTTGGTGGGCGAGCTCGGCCGGCGTAACCAAATACCCGCTCACATAGCGGGCGGCGAAACCTTTGCGGCGCGCAAGGGTTAAAAAGATGTGCACATGATCCTGACACACGCCAGAGCCTTGCGCGGCGGCAAATTCAGCATCGGTCTGACTGTTGGTTTTAGCTTTCTGATACGTCACCTGATCGGTCACATATGCCGACAGATCGTGCAAAAAGCTAATGTCCTCGTCTGACTTTGGCATTTTGGCTTCTAGCTTACGTAGTGCTGGTCCGGGCTTGCAGTAATCCGTTTCTTGGCGATAGAGATCCAGCGGCAGAAAATTATCGTGCCGTCCCGCAACACCGAGCACATCTTTTGTCTCGACCTTGCCTGAGGCTGTTATTTTAATGTCTGTGTTTTGCGTATTTTGTGCAGCGATATGAACAATATTGCCATGATGGTCGCGGCAACTGAACACCATATCAGTACCTTCAAGGTCAATTTGCCAGTGCTTAATTTGCTGGGCATCTGACGAGCTGGGCGTCAGGTGCAAGCGCTGCACGCTTTGGACCGGTGCTTTAGAATATTGATAATGGGTTTCGTGATGGATAGATATCATGAGCTTATCAGCGGTAAAATTTAAATTCGGTTTCGATGAGATCGCTTAATTGCGCGTTATTCTGGATGAAGCTATGTGCGAAGTTTTGCAATTCATCCAAATGCAAGACACCGGTTGATGACGAGTTTAGACCGGCCTGCACCTGCTTGGCTTTCTGGCAGGCGTCAAAGGATGTATCATACACCTCTTCAAGCGCGGTCAACTGCCGGACAATGTCTTGATAGCAATAGCTTAGCGAGCGCGGCGTGCTTTTATCCGCCACCAGAAATAAAATGACACTGCCCGGATCAACCCGTCCCTTGTTCAGCCAGTTATACGCGCGCATGGCACCCGCAGAGTCGAGAACAGCTTCCACCTTGGAAATCGACCGATCTTCACGGGCCAGAAATGCCGATGGCAAAAACAGGAAGTAATTTTTATGAATGATGCGGGCGGTGTTATCGCCCCGCTCAATGGCAGTACCTGCCCGCAAAAAATAAAAAATGTCATTGCGTAGCATCGTACCATCGAGAACTCCGCGTACCAACGCGCTACCCTGCTGCACTTTTGCAAGGATAAGCGGCAGTTCATTTATATTTATCGGGCTTTTGAAAATCATCTGCATCGACAGCCAGAGATCATTTATCGCCTGCCACGCTTCGCGCGTGAGAGCACCACGAACAATCCGCGCATTTTGCCGCGATTGCTGGATTAAGTTTAAAACGCTGATCGGATTGGTTTTATCGCGCAAAATGAAATTGATGATCGCCCGCTGCTCAAATTCGCCTTTGCTGGTTTCATACGCGTCTTTCTGCCCAAGAACCCCAAGCACCTCGATCCAGTTCTGAACGGCTTGATCGCTCTCGGCAAGACTGCGCCGCAAATAGGCCTCGACAATACGCGCATTATTTTCGGCACGTTCCAGATAACGCGACATCCAAAAGAGATTATTTGCGACACGCCCCAACATGATCAGCTATCGACAATCCATGTGTCTTTGGTACCACCACCCTGGCTTGAATTAACAATTAGTGATCCCTTTTTCAGCGCGACACGGGTTAAACCGCCGGGCGTGACCCTAATACCCTTTGGTGATACCAGAACAAACGGGCGCAAATCGACGTGGCGGGGGGCAAGGCCCGCGCGGGTGAGTGTCGGCACGGTTGATAGGGCGAGTGTGGGTTGGGCAATATAAGCGGCGGGCCGCGCCTTTAATTTTTTCCGAAACCGATTAACTTCCGCCTTTGATGCGGTCGGCCCGACCATCATACCATAGCCGCCCGAGCCATGGACTTCCTTCACAACGAGATCTTCAAGATTATCGAGCACATAGGCCAGCTGGTCCTTTTCACTGCACCGCCACGTTTCGATATTGTCCAATTTAGGTGCTTCGCCGGTATAGAATTTAATAATATCGGGGACGAAGGAATAGACCGCCTTGTCATCGGCAATGCCGGCACCCGGCGCATTGGCCAGCATTATTTTGCCGGCGCGATAAGCATCAAACAATCCCGGCATGCCCAACAAGCCATCGGCCTTGAAAGTTAGCGGGTCAAGAAACGGGTCATCAATGCGTTTATATATGATGTCTATATTTTGTGGCCCTTGCGTGGTGCGCTGGGCAACCCGGCCATCGTGATACACAAGGTCGGCGCCTTCGATAAGCTCGACCCCCATTTGATCGGCCAAAAACGCATGTTCGAAATAAGCCGAGTTATAAACACCGGGCGACAGCAAGCTGACGGTTGGCGTGGCGTCTGTGTAACCATCGAAACACTCACATAAAGACCGATATAGTTGATGCGGGTAGTGCTCCACCGAGCGCACGCGGTTTTTTTCGAACAGTTCGGGAAACATATGCATCATGGTTTCGCGGTTTTCCAGCATGTAAGACACGCCGGACGGCACCCGTAAATTGTCTTCCAGAACGGAAAAATTATTCGGGCCCGTGCGAATGATATCAATGCCCGCAACATGGGTGTAAATATTTCCAGGTGGGTCAAAACCCATCATTTGCGGCGTGAAAGCTGCGTTATTATTGATGAGCGATGCAGGAATGACGCCTGCTTTAATGATCTCCTGACGGTGGTAAATGTCGTAGATAAACGAGTTTAGTGCGCCAACCCGCTGGCGCACCCCCTCCTCCAGTACTTTCCACTCTGTGCCGGAAATAATACGCGGAATGACATCAAACGGGATAAGCCGCTCAACCCCTTCGGTTCCGCCATATACATTAAAGGTAATGCCGATGCTTCGGAAAATATCCTGCGCACGTTTCGATTGGCGTTGTAAACGGGGCAATTCCTGATTGTCGAGCCAGAGAGAATAATCAGCATAGGGCGCGCGTGGCCCAAGTGCGTCACCGGCTACTTGACCGTACATTTCATCAAATGAAGAGGAACCACCACTAAGGTAGGATCCAGAGTTATGAAGCATTCGTTTGCCTTCACTACTCCCCTAGAAAAATTAAAGCCGAATTAGTCTGTTAGGTCCAGATAAATTGCGCCGGAACAGCTAGCCACGGATTGATCGGCCAACAAATTATTGGGCCAGTTGGTAAATCATTCAATTAGTTATTGCGAATACTTCTTAGAATTACTATAAACAAATAATGCTGATGACAAACACACACAGCAACACACAAACACCAAAGACGCAGACAGTAATGTTCCCCACGCGCGCCGCCGATACATCCTCCAAAAATGCACTGTTTAACTCAGGAACCAAAAATGATTAACAAGCACCTCCCAAATACCGAATTCAAAACCCGCGTGCGAGACGACACCCTTGAAGGCGATAACCCGTTTACCTGGGAAACGAAAACCGTTACCGATTATTTCGAGAACACAACCAGTGTTTTGTTTTCGTTGCCAGGTGCCTTCACGCCCACTTGTTCGACCTTCCAATTACCTGACTTTGAACGGCTGTATGACCGGTTCGTGGAAAATGGCATCACAAATATTTACTGCATATCGGTAAACGATGCCTTCGTCATGAACAAATGGGGACAGGATCAGGGGGTCAAAAACGTCAAGCTGATACCGGACGGATGCGGGAGTTTTACCCGTCGAATGGGCATGTTGGTGGCCAAGGATAATCTGGGCTTCGGATATCGGTCGTGGCGATATGCGGCCGTCGTCGATAATATGAAAGTAACCCATTGGTTCGAAGAACCGGGAATCCTCGATAATTGCGAAGATGACCCTTACGGTGAAACCTCGCAGCAAAACATATTGTCAGCGCTCAAATAATCCCGTGACATTCCGTTTTATACACCCAACGTCTCCGGCATATAGAAATGCCGTAAGAGGCATCCTCGACATCGAACTGGTTTGAAATCACCGAGCCTGTTAGGCTTAGTGAATTTCAGGTTGGAGTAAAACATGGGTGATCTAGAAGGCAAATTTGCTTTGGTAACCGGCGCAGGCCGCGGCATTGGAGCAGCTACAGCAAAAAAACTGAGCGATGCAGGCGCACGCGTAATCGTGAACGACCTCGACGCCGATGTCGCCACAGAAGTTGCGGCGGGGCTGCCTGGTGCCGTCGCGGCCCCAGCGGATCTAACAGACCCCGATACCGGCGACGCGCTTATCGCGCTTGCGCTCGAACAATTTGGTGGGCTTGATATTGTGGTCAACAATGCCGGCTATATCTGGCACAGCGCGATCCACAATATGACCGACGAGCAATGGGATGCCATGCTGGACATTCACATAAGCGCGCAGTTCCGCGTGCTGCGTGCCTATGGGCGTTGGTTGCGAAAAAACGCTGACAGAAGCTCCGACATACGCAAAGTCGTGAATATTTCCTCGACAATGGGCCTGCATGGTGGGCCCACGCAATTGGCATATTCTGCCGGCAAAGCTGCCGTTGTCGGCCTGACGCGCACGCTAGCCAAGGAATGGGGACGGTTTAACGTTACAGTGAACGCCGTTGCCTTCGGTGCCATTGATACGCGCCTGACAAGCCCTTACGCGACCGAACCCAACATCGCAATCGTCAAGGGCCAGGAGCGAAAAGTTGGCCTCAGCCACCAGCAAATCGAGGAAGCCAATAATGCCTCCCCCTTAGGACGCATCGGATCAGCCGAAGATGCGGCCAACGCTATCTATCTCATGTGTATACCGGAATCTAACTGGATTACCGGCGAAGTGCTTCTCGCCAGCGGCGGCGTAAGATCCTAGAGCCCCAGCACAAATTTCGACATGATGCCGCGTTGCACTTCCGACGTGCCGCCATAAATGGTCGAGGCGCGGCCCGACAACATGGTGCGCATAGCCCCGGGACCGTGTTCACGAATACTGGGCTCATTGCCGCCTTCGTTTTCACCGAACCCATGGCCGATCCGCGGCAGAGCTGAGTCCCCCAAAATATCAATGCTGAGATCAGCAACATCTTGTTGCAAATGGGTACCCAGCAGTTTTAGCGGCAGTGGCAAAATCATGCTCTCACCGGATCCTTCAGCGGCCGTCAAAGCCCGTGCTTCCAACATTTCCAGCGCGTCCAAACGCACGCCCAGTTCAGCATATCGCCGCGCGACGGTTTGCGGGTCGTAGCTTTCGCCAGCTGTTTCGGAGAGATGGTCATGCATCATCTTGATGCTGTCCATGCCCGAGCGGATAACATCTGTCCCGGCAATGCCGATCCGCTCATTCATCAGCAGAAACTTCGCATATGTCCATCCTTGGTTTTCTTCGCCAACCAGATTGGTCGCTGGCACTCGCACATCGGTAAAATACACCTCATTGAGATGGTGCTCGCCATCAATCGAATAGATCGGTTTGACCTCAATGCCCGGGGTCTGCATATCGATCAGCAGAAATGAGATACCTTCCTGCGCCTTGCCATCAAAAGAGGTACGGACGAGACAAAAAATCCAGTCGGCCCAATGCGCCTGCGTTGTCCATATTTTCTGGCCGTTGACGACATAATCATCGCCATCGCGCTCAGCTTTAGTTTTCAACGATGCGAGGTCGGAACCTGAACCTGGCTCAGAATAACCCTGACACCACAGCTCGCTGCCGTTCAAAATTGACGGCAGATACCGCTCCTTTTGTTCCGGCGTGCCGAATGTGTAAATCACTGGACCGACCATGGTATTACCAAACGGCGACTGCATCGGTGCACCTGCGCGTCCACATTCTTGGGTGAAAATCTGGCGCTGCGCATCGTTCCAGCCTGTGCCGCCAAATTCAACCGGCCATGAGGATGCCCCCCACCCTTTGTCATTCAGCGTTTGCTGCCACCAAACCGTGTCATCGCGCGATTGGGTAAACAGATTTTTACCCTTCCTTGGCGATCCTTCGGGCAGGACTTCGGAAAGCCATGCGCGCAACTCTTGTTTGAACTTAAAATCTTCCGGTGACAGTGACAGGTCCATAGTCTTTCTCCAACTAAACGATATCCTGCATCGTACTGCGTGACGCGACCAACGCCAAGTGCCAAGGCGCATGCCAGCTGGCCAAAATTGTCGCGGGAAGGTCACTTCGAAAACCAGTCCGCAACTGTGTGCTAAACGCGCAATGTACCTTACCGGCTATTGCGGAAACCAGCTGATTGCATCTAACATCTCTTTAGATTTTTGACGAGGAGCGAAATAAATGTCTTATGAAAAACCCGGACTAGCCAGCAAGCATTTCGACGATCTCTTTAACAGCCTGCCGTCGCTTGAGGGCAAAACCATCATAATCACCGGCACTACATCTGGCACCGGCTTTGTTGCTGCCAATGCCTGCGGCAAGCTGGGCGCGAAACTATTATTGCTTAACCGGCCTTCCGCGCGCGCCGACGCTGCCTTGAAGACCTTGCAGGAAAACAATTCCAATGGTGATTTCACGCATATTGATTGCGACCTGCAAAGCTTTGCCTCGGTCAAAAAAGCTGCCGAAGAAGTTCGCGCCATGTGCCCCAACGGGCTGGATGTCTTGTGCAATAATGCCGGTGTCATGGCGCTTGAGGATTATGCGACCGAAGACGGCTTCGACGTCCAGATGCAGACAAATCATCTGTCACATTTTCTGCTGACAAAACTGACATTCGACCTTCTGGAAAAGGCGGCTGACACCAAAGGTGAGGCGCGCGTCATCAATCATTCCAGCATCGCCAGAAAACAGGTGAAGGAATTGGAAGCTGACTATTTGTTGAAAAATGGCGGCAATTTGGGTGGCAATGGCGCCAGCATGTTTTTTGGCGGCGCGCGCTGGATACGCTATGGTCAAACAAAGTTGGCAAATGCCACCTTTACCGCCTGCCTGCATGACAAGCTGACAGCCAAGAACTCCAAAGTAAAAGCACTGGTCGCTCACCCCGGCCTTGCGGAAACCGAGTTGCAAAGCACGACAGTTGACGAGGGCGGCATGGGCAAATGGATGACCAAGCAGCTGATGAAAATGGGGCAATCGCGCGAAGATGGTGCGCTGGGTATTTTAACCTGCATTGCCCACCCGAATGTTCAGTCGGGCCAATTTTTCGGCCCGGGTATGGGTGGCATGTTTACGGCACTCAAAGGCCCGGCCGCCGGTTACCCGCTGGAGGCGTCCTACGACAATCCGCAAACGCGTGACCTTTTATGGCGCCATAGTTGCGCGGCGATTGACGCAGATTTCGACATTTGATGGCGCGACGGGCGGGTCTTGATATTTTTCAACCTTTGCGCCGCACGATCTTTTCGATTAATTGATCGCCAGCATGGGCGTCAAAGAGACGCCATTGGCTGAGATGGTTAGTTGTGCTCAGTACGAGCAAACCAGCCAGGATCGCTAGGTTTTTCACGAAGTTTTGTAGTTCATGCGCAGTCGTCGTATTGGGATATTCATTCCAAAAATCATGCATGCCGAAATTAATCAGCAAGGTTAGTCCTACGAAAATCAGCGCGCATTCTTTAATGCGGAGACCTGTGATGAGCGCTAGGCCGCACCCGATTTGCAAAATGATTGTTACGGGGAGAAGAACACTTACCAGCGGAATATCATGTAACTCCATATACGAAACCGTGGATCCGTAACCCGTTATTTTGCTTATGCCTGGAAGTACGAAATATAGGCCGAGCAGAAACCGTCCGAGCGTTAAGCTAATTTTCTCTATCATTTTATTTTCCTCCCGAAGACATGGTTATTTCATGCACCCGCACGCAGTCAAATCGGAATCCCTATTGCCGGCCGGAATAAATACCAACTTAAAATCTAATGCACGTATATCGGATTTAGTGATTGGAATAGGTTGCAAGGATTTGAACCGCTATTTCACACTGATATTTCTGGTCTCTTTTATTAGCCTTATTTGCGGCGCGCGTCGTTGCCAGCCCGGATATCTTTGATCCGATTAACACGCAGGTGTTGATCGGGCGCATCGCTTGTGTGGCAGCCATCGGGTTTATGCTGTATCAGGTTATCCGGACAAGCTAGCCGCGCCAAAACCGCCGCTCTTCTATTGCGCGGCAGCGATCGCGGCTTCCAGATCGGCTCTTTCAGAACATCCACCCGGGCACAAAGTCACAAGGCGCGCCAAATTGGCTTGGGCTTTTTCGGGCTTTCCGGTCATCAAAAACAATTCGCCCTGATATTCGAGTGCGCCTTTGTGATCGGGGTCCAAATCCAGCGCCTTTGTGTAGTGACGCCCGCTCTCCTCAAGTTTTCCTGATTTGCGATAGGCAAAGCCCAAATAATTTTGAATGTCTGCATTATTGGGGCGTAACTTGGCGGCCTTTCGCAATTCGGAAATTGCGCGATCATAGCGCTCGCGGTCGATATGCTTGATGGCTTTCTTCAGCCGATCATCTGCATTGGGAGGCGGGTCATAAGACCCGGCGGCGAAACTTGGCGAGGACATAAATGCCGCCATCGTGACAACAAGAATTAGTGAGTAGCGCATAACTGACATCCTTTCATCATGCCAAGAAATAGGTCACATTTGGGATAAGGCTAGGATGTTGTCGGGCTTAGTCGTCAAAAAAAGTGCCCCCGGCCCACACTTGTTGTGGGAGCGGGGTTATTTTGCTACTGGCAGAACTATGTTTGATTGATACGTCCGATGCTTATCTGTGATTGCATCCGTTATGCCTAGATCGATAAACAAAATACTGGCACCAAACTTTGTTGCATCTGTTTCACTCGATATTTGTCCGAAAGACTTTTTGCCAGACCCGGTGGTGCAATCGTATTGTAGCCCATCGTCCGACCTTCTAACCATTACAGACGAAGGAATGGAAACTTGCTGAGCCCATCTTTTGTTTCTTAAATTACACGTCCCATTTTCCCCATTGCTAAAGGAAAATGTCACAGGAATCATTGCATCATTTGTAATAGTCGCGCACCCGATCAGGGCAAAAGACCCGAAAATCAAAAGTAATTTGCTCACTTTTGGACTCCATTCCGGCAAGTAGTGGAGCATAGAAAACCACAATTGCTAGCCATCTATCAAGCCTCCGCTCGTCGTGTTTTTGTTTACTTGAAAGGCCTGTGGTGCTTGTTCATTCGCCAATCCATGCTCCAATCAACCTGCCAGGATTAGTTCCATCAGTTAGGTAAATCGTTCCTCGGATCGAGCCATCAATATAATTATTGAAGACTGCGACACCGTTGCAATAGGCATCTTTCCAGTTCCACCAATACCCATATTCATTGGAACTCGAATAGGTCATTGATCCCTTTTCAATCTTGTCGTTGTGACTATAAAAAAAGTGACCTTGCCCCTTCTGGAACGCAAAACTTACACCTACTTTACGCCCATGGCGAACAATGGTGCCTTTTTTGATATTCCAGCCGTTTTAATCTTCAATCCTAGTAACACCCCCAAAAACCTGGTCGTTTTTGATGACTTATCATTTCGTCCTGGCATAATCTGACTAGCACAGGAATATTTGTCAGGGTAAATGGGCCAAAAACGCAAAAGAAGCCTCCAGCTGAAAAGCTGGGAGCTTTGTCTAATTTTTGTATTACAACTGATTTCTTGGTTGCGGGGGTAGGATTTGAACCTACGACCTTCAGGTTATGAGCCTGACGAGCTACCGGGCTGCTCCACCCCGCGACAGAAAGCGATGCGCTATCGGAAATTGGCACCGCTTTGAATGACGCTCTTGTATCACATAATCGGCATTTGCAAAGCGCTAGTTGCAGAAAACTCACAAAAAATCCGTGGGTTAGCGGCAATCAAGGGCCGTTTTCAAAACACAGAATCGATGCGTGATAAAGTGCAACACGTGAAGAAGAGATGTCCGAATAATATTAAATTCCGTATTCCGCAGACCTGGCAACGACCTACTCTCCCACACCTTAAGATGCAGTACCATCGGCGCAGAAGCGTTTAACGGCCGAGTTCGGGATGGGATCGG
>MDTB01012992.1_pt1 | contig 11104 bp, 1 predicted proteins | sample 811161 | NCBI WGS metagenome assembly MDTB01 (sample SAMN05326650, study PRJNA326480) | marine metagenome | isolation source: seawater | place: Mediterranean Sea | collected 2009
AGGCAGTAGACACCGCAGCAGGAATTGAGAATGCCTACGTAGGAGGGGATGTTAGTCCCGAAGCGGCAAACGCCTTGGGCTGGACAAAGAATCCTGATGGTTCCTTTACCGATCCTAGTAACCCAGGTACTACTTACATAATAGGGGACGACGGTAACCTAGTAGACAAAGCAGATCCGACGCAGACTGCTACTACCGAAGGGATGATGAACTTCGACGAGAACGACTTTGCTGGTCGTAGCGAAACAATCATCAATGATTTCCTATACGGTGCTCAAGTAACCCCAGACAATGCACAGGATTATGGATTTAGTTTTGATCCTAACACTAATACATACACTAGTCCCGATGGTACTGTCTATCAGGATGTAGGAGGGCAACTCCAAGACGAGAATGGCGTACCGATTGAGAGGTCTCACGGTTTCACAAACTATCAGTCTGCCCTAGAAGGAGCAGCAGAGGAGTACACTAAGCAGATGACAGGTCTGCGTACTCAATATGACCAGACTTTTAGTGAATATGAAGGTAAACTAGAACCTTACCTGCAACAACAGGAAAACATTACTAGCGGACTGATGGGCGTAGCCAGTGATGCTGGTGATGAGAACTACTACAGTCGGCTCAAGGATGTCTACTTTGCAGATGCGGCTGAAGGTATCCAGACAGACACGGATGACTCACGAGATCAGCTACAGCAAATGTATGCTAGGTCAGGAGCTGATCCGAATTCTCCTGCCTACACTGCGGCAATCATGGATCTTCAAGAGAAGCGTGGAGATGCGATGCGTTCTGCTAGGCGAAAAGCTATGCTAGATAGCTATGAGCTAGGGAACAATATGTTACAGAATCGCAGTAGCACTCTCTCGAATGCTCAGACCGGACTAGGTAATAGCATGAATGCCTTGGGTGGTCTTTATGATGTGAAGATCAAAGGGCTGGAAGTAGATCGGGATATGATCTCAGGAATCTACAAGGGTAAGCAGAACGAAGCGAACATTGGAGTACAAGGACTCAATACTGTAGCAGGACAACGGCAAAGCATAGTTGATTCCGACAAAAAGTCTTTTTACGGAGACATAGACCTACGTACCGGGCTCAACAAGAACACACAAAGTTCTGCTACCACTGCTGCCAATACCGCAGGAGCTGCGGATACTAACGCTACAAATGATATATGGACAAACGTCAACTGGATGCAGACACTAGCAGAGAACGATATGAATTGGAGAGCTACAGGAGCAGCAATGCAGACACAGTTCCCCGATTATGATTTTAAAGGAAATTTAGACCCGAAGCTTTATAACCAATTATTTCCAGAAGGTACGTAGCTATGTATAGTTCTCCACAGAGAATGACAGGACTTTCTCAACTCTACGGAGCTTTGGAGTACAAACAACGAGAGAAACTAGCTAAGGAAGCTGAAGAAGAGCGAAAGCGAGAGCTAGAGCGTCAGCGCAGACAGCAGGAGCAAGCCAACAAACACAGTGCTTTCGGTGCAAACCTGCAAGCACTTGGTACTGTTGGTGGCGCTATTGCCGGAGCTACTATTGGTGGGCCAGCAGGTGCAGCAGCAGGTGCTAGTTTGGGTAGTGCATTAACTAGTGGTACAATGGCCCTAGCACCGAACATCGGCGGAACGCAACCAGACGCAAGCAACCCGTACTATCAGCCAGCATCCGACCTGCAACGTGGAGCTACAGCATTACAGAGTGGGCTACAAGTCTGGTCTACCTACGAGAACCAGATCCGTGAGCCTTGGCTACGTAAAGCTAAAAACGCCCACATGGTAAAGTCTAATGATTATTATCGTGGGTCTGGAAACGTAGCAGAGTCTCACAAGTACATGATGCCACAGGAGGGTAGCAAGTTCTCTCAGGCTATGGTAGACGCAGGATACAATGCGGATAACTTGCCGTGGTATATTACAGAAGATGACATCGCTAATCTCCAGAACGAGTATTACATTACGTTTAACGAAACTATTATGCCTATTGGACAGACAGGCAAAATAGACATTCTGAACGATGTAGCAATGGTGGGCGAGACAATGGGCAATGTCGGGCTAGACCACATACGGGAACTGACGCTCAGGGAATCGGTGAAAGAAAGGAAGAAATACCTAGAAGAGCAAGGGGTTGACAACTCTCACCTGCAATCTATAGCCGAGCAGCCGACTTGGTTAATCAATCAGGGTTGGGCCAAGGGTCGAGAGTTACGCAATGCTACGCTAGAAGAGCAGAAGAAAAAGGTTGCAGAACTAAAAAAGGAGAACCGAGACGCACGTACCAAAGAAATAGATTTTAGGTATAAACAAGTTATGGGTCAGTGGGAGACTATCCAAAATAAACCAAATCAAATGGTACTATCTGAGACGTACAATAGCCTAATTAACAAAAAGATGAGTCCCGAAGTTTTCACTCAAATCTATAATGAGAAGTTTGGACTAAGCTCAGGGAATCGACCTGAGATGTACTATGATGTGTTGCGTAGATATGCTGGAGGAGATGCACGAAAATATTTCAGTACTAGTACACTTCCAAAGGTTCAGCAAGCCTATCAGCTATTCGTATCTCAAGAAGAGGCAGGAACACTCTTCTCTCAGACAGGTGGGATCGTACAAGATCAAAGTAGTGCTACTAGTAAGAAAGAGCCTAGCACACCACAAGGTGAGGTAGCTCAGCAAGCTGATACTACTACTCCTGCTACTCCAGATAGTAGTACTAGCTCAGAAGAAACTAGTCCGACAGGTAAGCCACTTATAAATGAATCTGCAAGAAAAAGCCTGAGCCTAGATCAACAAAAAGGATCAGAACAATACCTCGAAACTCCGTATCAATCCTTTAGCAAAACCGATGTTTTCGGGAATCGTATTGGTGGGGAGACCCCAGAACAAGCTGCTCGGAAAGCTCAAGAGAGAATGCAGGGGTACACTTTCCAAGATAAGCAAAACTATATTAAGAGAACTGGCAGTCTAAAAGGTTTCTACGATCAGTTTGCTAGCGATCAAGCTGCTGCGGAAACTAAACAAAATGCGCCTAAAGTTGATCCAGTAGCACCGGGAACAGTAGGTTTTTCTGGGCCAGTAAATCCTTCTGATGCTCCGAGTAGATTTTCTGTTGGACAAGGTAGTGTACCTACTGGCGTTGAAGAGATACAGAGAGCAACTGCACCAGAGATGTCTCCAATAGGCACAGGCATGAGTGAAGCACTTAGGAAACAAGCTCTTCAGAAGAGAACACCAGCAGATACCGTAGCTACAGCACAAAGTCTAGCGGATGAAGATGGATCTCCAGCCGGAGAAGTTCAAGCGGTAGCACAGGTCGGGGAGACCAAAGAAGGTCAGAAGGTCTGGGTAGATCAATATGGTCGGGAGTTCTCTGAGCTAACAATTACCATCCCTATGCAAGAGGAAAACGCAGACGATATTCTCTACATCAATATACCTACAGTAGTTAACGAGACAGGTCAGATCCTCAAGGATGATGAAGCAGCCGCAATGGTAAACTTTAGAGATCCCAGAGATTTCAATACGGGCAAGCGACTACCTGTATTTGCAACAGAAGAAGAGGCAGTTCAAGGTGCTATTCAACGTAGTGAATACTTAGGGAGAGAAGACTACAAAGGCCGAGTTAGTCCTAAGAAAGCTACAAGCGAAGAGTACTTTGAAAGTGTTGGAGACTATCAAAAGCAAGATGACTTTGTAGCTACTTCAGATCGACAAGGTGCACGGCAAAGAGCGAGAGATGCTAAAGCACTAGGGCCACTTCCTGAGTGGGTAGGTACACCTGCGGCCCCTACTAATGCAACGCTAAGAAATCTCATAGAGAACACGCCCCCTCCTCCTGCTGCCCCAGATCCTCTAGAAGCTAAACCTACTAGAACTATGGGAAGACAAGTACGAACTACTCAAGGTCTGATTGATGAGGCTAACCGAGATGTGACGATGGATGCTCGTCAGGAAGATCAGTCTAGAAAAGCGGCAGATCGATGGAACGAGTATCAGCAGCGAAAAGCTCAGCTTATAGGTAAGGAGAGGGCAAAGGTTCAGCCGATCCAAGAAGGGGAGACTCCTGCGGAAGAACCAATCCGAGACAAGGGGGCAACACAAACTACGTTAGGAGATGGATTCTACACCAAAGGCGGACGCTACACATCGGATGAGTACGATAAGGTAATAGCTGCTCAAGATCGGGACAATGCTATTGAAGCAAGGATGGACGCAGAAGATGACCTGAGATACGATCCAAGACAGAGCAGAGCATCTGAACTCAGGGGGACACCTGCTACTGTACCAAATAGGCTACAGAACGAGGGCTATCCTTTTGGGTCACCCGAAGAGAAGGGTCTCCGAGATGCTATTATTGAAGGCTTCCCTGCTACGAAGAGAGATAACCTCACAGGCATCATGGATCAGATCATTGCCCTAGAAAGCGATGGGGATGAGAACGCACAGAATCCTGCTTCAAATGCTAGTGGTCTGTTGCAGATAGTTCCGGGTACAATACGGCAGTTGATGGGCGAGGACGCAGACGTTAATGACAACGACACCTATGTGGCCGCAGCAAATAAGTTATTTACTAAAAACTTTAGCCTCTTGGAGCGCAACGGTTACCCAGTTAATGCGTTGAATATGTACGTGCTACATCACTTTGGCGCAGGTGGGAAGAAGCTTTTGGATGCCGATTCAGATACACTAGTAAAAAATGTCACCTATAAAAATGTAGTAACAGAAAAGGATACCCCACTAATTGACCAAGGCAAAGTTGACGCAAATGATTGGATCAATAGTGCGGCTGAGATCAACCAGAAAACATGGGAAGACCTGACAGTCGGAGAGTTCCTAGAGTACCTAGAGCAAGCCGTGAATAGCGGAGATTTTCCCCAGCCTGATCCACAAGTAGTAGCTGCTGCAAATAACGCTAAGGTCTTATAATGGCAGATCCACGTTCCTATTCGATGCCTAGTCCATTTAACTATTCTAGGCAATTCAGCGACATCATTACTCCCGACGAAGCAGCCGGAGTCCAGTATCGCTTTGAGTTGTCTAGGCTATTGGACGAGTACAACAAGGAGAATATCAACAAAGCTCAGTTGCATTCTCTGGTAGGTAGCTTAGCAGATACGGCTGGAGTGACGAGTCCTGCGATCAAGGCGCAGATCCTAGGACATCAAGCACTAAATCAAGCACCTCAACGACCTAAGATCAAACCCGTTACGGCTCAGGACGAGAAGGAAGGGCTAGACTATGCGCTTCAAGTGGGCAAGGAACTTTGGCAGACCATCTCTAATGCTGGAGGCATATGGGACAAGAGAATCGGTTCTGCACAACAGGCAGCCGGAACTATCTCGGATTACAATGACCAGTTTGTGGCTAACCAGCTTCGTAATCCTAATGCTGATGCTAATAATCCTGAGTTCCTTGAAGATCTTATTAGCTTTGTTACCCCTAGTGGGTCAACGGAAGCTGGAGCACAACAGAAAGCTGAAGGAGAAGCCAGCCTAGCAGCTAGTGGCTACACTCCTCCTGAGACTCCTTGGGGTCAGGCAGCCGAGAACCTAGTCACCTTACCTGGGGAACTATTACTCGGTTTGTTTACTGGAGCAGTAGGCGCAGGAGCAGGTGGTGCACTAGGGCTAGCCTCCCCTGTTCCATTTGGTTCTCAAGCAGGATTTGTTTGGGGTGGGATCATGGGTAGCCAAGCAGGAATGCAGACCTATGCTGCCTTACAAGCTGCTGGCGAAACGATGGATAGCTGGAAGAACCATCCGATGTGGCAGGAGATGAAAGGGAAGTATACCTCTCAACAGCTACCGGATATTGAACGGGACTTAACTACAAAGATTGCGAGGCGATCCTACAATAACCGAATGGTTAGTTCTGCTGCGGTAGTTGATGCTCTCTCAGGAATTCCAGTAGCTAAGGGTGCAGCAATCGGAACTAGGATTGTAGCTAACATAGGCTTTGACTCGGCAACCGAGGCAGCTAGTGAATTCTCTGATGTAGTAATTCAAGGCTACTCCGTCAACCAGATCCTCAAGGAACACGCACAGGAGCAAGGCTTTGATGCGATTGCCAACTCCGATGAACTAGCAACTGATTATCTATCATGGCTGGATAAGACTGAGAACAGGAACCAAGCTTTCCACGGTGCATACGTAGGTGCAATTGCTGGAGGTATGACTAGTGGAGTAATCAGTAGTGCAGAAGCGATACTAGACCCACAGACGAAACTGCAACAAAAGAAAGAGGCGGAAGATCGGCTAAATGCAGAGGCAGAAGCTGGAGCGAAGGCAGTTGATAAAGCAATAGGAGACGAAAAGCTAGCCCGTGAACAGGAAAAAAGGCAACGAGAAGCAGAGGCCGCCAAAATCCTACAGGATATAGAAGCAGAGAAGAGGAGAGCAGAACGAACCCATGACCTAGCAGACTTAACAAAAGAAATTACTAAACAATTCTCCCCTGCAACATGGGACGGTAAAGGGTACAAGCCTCCCGAACTTCCAACATTTGTCAGAGATAACGAGAAGACTTACATCTATGCAGGGCTAACACAGAAAGGTGTTCGTCTAGTAGATGAAGTAACAAAAAAGAAAAGAGTCGTGAAGTGGGCGGATATCGACAAGATGGAGAAAGCTAAACCAGAAGTTCCGGTTGCTGTTGATAGTGCTACTCCCACTACTACTACTACTACTCAGAGTAAGGAAGCTCCGGTCACAAGCGGAGATATAACCATTACAGTAGAGAAACCTTTAGAACTAAAAGAAACCGTTATTCATAACGGTAAAGAGTACGAGGTTAGCGAGACTATTGGTGCTACGGTTATTCTCTCGGACGGAAGAGATGAGATATATGCAGTTCAAAACATTGTTGAGCCTGATACAGAGGCAAAGCCACCCGAAGCACAACCTGCTGATAGTGCTATTCCCACTAGTGTTACAGAAGGAGATGTTGATCTAGAAGCTCCGTTAACTGAAGGAGTACAGGTAGCTCCAGAAGCACAAGCTGCAACTACACAACAGGACTCTCGGCTAGACGATCTTCAAGCCAGCCCACTAAAGTGGGGTGCGCTTCGAGTAGATCCTGAGAATAAAAAGCACGTAGATATAGGGGAAGATCGAATAGTCAGAATTGGCGGAAGGCCGATGATTGTGGTTCCTGTCAATGGAGTTCCTACTTTATTTTATAATTCTACTGGAGCAGGTGGAAAGGAGAATGTTGCGGCAGGTAAATGGTATCCGATTTGGGGTGTTGGGAAGGACGGTTGGCTTAATAAAACTACAGAAGAAGACATAAATTCTTACTACGGTAGCCCAGAACTCAAGGAGATGGCGGAAAGGCTAGACCAGCTTTTCCCAGTGACTGACCCACTTATAAAAAATGCACCAAGGGTACGTTACACTAGCGAACGTAAAGGGGAGCAACGGTTAGAGAAAGCACTAAAAAAGATTTTAGGCTATGAGGGTGTGTCTTATGACGACGCAAACGCACTGGATGCTATCCGTAACCGAGCGGCTGAGCAGATTGCACGTATCCAGAAGGGGCCAACTGAGACTCAAAAACTAGCAGCAAAGAGGAAAGCAAAGCAGGACGCAAAGGAGCAAGGAGCTACTACTAAGACTACTCCCCCTCCTGCACCGAAGAAAGAAACTACTACTGCTACTAGTGAGATTACTCCTCCGAAAGCAGGTACTATCCTGACAAACTCCAAGGCCCAGAAGCCACAGCAGTGGAAGTTTGTTGAGGTAGAACAAGCCGAGGGTAAGAACAAAGGTAAGTGGAAAGTGCAGGGTCTGCACAAAGAGGAAGGGAAGTTCAACTGGTTCACTGCTGACGCTTTTGACGGGAAACCTGCAAAGACAGAGACTCAAGAGCTACAAAAACGTAAGAAGAAAAAAGGAGCAGAGAAGACAACTCCTGTTGTTACCGAGAAGAAAGCTGAGGCTAAGGAGAAAACGGTAGATGAGGTAGCAGAAGACTTGGTTAAGCAGGTTGAGGCAAAGAAGGAGAAGGCAGCAGAAGTCAAAGAGAGTAAGCCGAAGGAACCAGAGGTACTTGAAGATAATCTCAAGTATGAACCAGGCACTAAGATTAGGTACGCATCACCTAGGGTAAAGAATGCGGTTCCGTTTGAGCTAGAAGTCACAGGCAAGAACGACAAGGGCATGTACTTGATGAAGAAGGCAGGAGGAGACCCCAAGCCCTACAAGCCCGCTACACTAGAAGCAGGAATCCAGAAGGCAGAGAGTATCGACAAGGGGGAGACTCCGGCTGAGCCGAAAGCCACGGAACTTCCTCCTGCAATCAAAGTAGGTGCAGTAGTTCCGTACGAGAAAGCCGATAAAAAAATCGTTAGGTACACTGTCAAGGAGATTGAAGACAACACCGTAAAAGTTACCAATGAAAACGGAAAAGAACTTACCTTCAAGAACGGTAAGATTGTAGCACCTGTCGAGCGAGCACTAGAAAAGTTACTAGCTGCACAGACAGAAGCTCCTCCAACCGCAAAGAAACCCAAGGCCGAACCTGCTCCTCCCAAGAGAAATGTAGCACCGATTGACTCACGTAACCTGACACAAGAACTAGCACAACAGGTTATCAAGAAGGGTCAGCCGATCATGCACAAGGGCAAGCTTTTCTACTTTATTGATGCTACGGACAAGCAGGTCAACTGGAGAATGGACGGAGCAGACAAGGATAGTAAGATTCAGTGGAGTACCCTTGAAACCTACCAGAAACTTGAGCAGAAGAAAGCAAAGATCCCCACAACACCAGCTCCCCGTGAGGCAACACCGAGTAGTACGATCCCAACTGCTAGTCCTGCTCCACTAGCAGGTACTACCACGGCTGCCTCACCCGCTACGACAGGGCCACGAGAACGAACAGGTACGATGTGGCGCAGTGAAGATCCCGGTATCACTCCCGAAGCAGACGAGGCTATTCGTACTCGTTGGCAAGGAGATGACACACCTACGGACGAGGACATTAGTATATGGACAGGTGGGTACGATGAGCAGGGCCGACCTATCGGTGAAGGAGAGTATCGAGGACTGCGAGAAGATGACGAGATGTATCGGCTAGCAAAAGCCTTAGAAGAAGCAGACACTCCTCGACAGGCTCAGACCTATGCTCGTAGGTTAGTTACTAGAAGGAATCAGCTAGCAGCCCAACAGAACCGAGAGGCACAAGCAGCACAAGTTGGAGATACGGTGGCAGGGGTGACAGGTGGGCTGTTACCATTAGGTGCTAGAATAAATAGATCGGAAAAGAGTGCTTACGCTAAAATAACCAATGAAGAGATAGCAGGGATTATGGCTACGGTGCTTGGTCAGGAGTTCTCTGCTGCTGACGTAGCTGCCCTGACTGCCCGTGATAGTTACGATCCAATTACGGTTAGCAAGCGAGATTCAGAGCTAGCGGCACGTAGGCGAGAGGAAGCTTATGAGGATTCACCGGATCTCTCAGCCGATGCAATCCGTAAGAAGCGAGAGGCCGAGACAGGCTATGCAGAAGTCCGAGCATCCCATCTGAAAGTAGGGGGTGTTGCTGTCAATCGGAAGACCGGAGAGCGTAGAACTGTGGTAGCAATGACTTCGATGCTAGATGATAACGGGATTCAAAACCCTATTATCGTTTTTAACGAGCCAGTTCAAGAGACAGGTAAAAGCTATACAGCTAATGAGTTTGGTGAGTGGGTAGATGAGAACTTTGATTTTGTAGCACCTGTTGAGGAACCGACAGCTACCCGACGAGAGACCTTTGAACAGAAGGAGTTAAGGATACTGGAGCTAGTCAATCGGGTAAATGACCAGCTTACTAAGAGGGAAGAAGCCCAGCCACTAATTCAAGAGCGCAGAGAGATAGAGAGTGCCATACGAGAAATGGAGGGAAGCCTCACTCCAGCAGAGTTAGAAGAGTCTAGAGGGTACTCTGCCCTTCTGGAACAGCAGGGGGAGTTGATCCAACAGGCTATGAGCACTTCCGTACCGGACACATCAACAGTTGCTCCTGCTTCTGATGTACCTATCGTTTCAGTACTTCCTGAGCTAGCACGGTTACAGGAACAGTACGAAGACAGTCTCACGGAACAGGCGAAAGCAGAAGAGCAGGTAGATACTACAGAAACAACAGTAGAAGTAGGTGACACAGTAAAATACAAGGGTGAGGACTGGGTAGTTGGAAACATATCAACAAATGCCAAAGGAGTTGCAAAAGCAAAGCTAAATTCTACTACCGGAGGCAAGCCTAGGACTATCAACCTGACGACACTTGAGGAAGCAAAGAAAGAGGCAGACGGGGATCAAGGTTCTGTGTTGATGAGTGAGGAGTCCACTACTGAGAAGGCAAAACTTGACCGGACAGATAAGCCACACCAGTACGATGTACTCAGACACCTAGTAGATTGGCTGACCAAGAGTGTCTTCAAGGGTCTGAATGCAGATGACTTCATAGTCTATGCTACCCGTGAAGAAGCAGTCGCAGCCTACCGTGGCAAGAACGATGCGGTTGCCGATAAGCTAGAGAGCGGCACGATGGAAGGCTCAAAGATCGAGGGCGCTATCGTACCAGGAGCAGATGGGCCGAAGGTGATCTTCATTGCAGACCAGTTCAAACTATCTGACCTAAAGCCTTTGATTCGCAGAGGACTTGGAGTCTTCTACCATGAGGCGATTGGACACTACGGATTACGTAAAACCTTTGGTAGCGAAAAATCCTACAACGATTTTGCGAAGCGAGTCTACACGGATCGACGGAAGGAGATCGATGCTTGGTACAACACTAGATACCGACAACCCTCTGGTACTACTGCCATACCGAATAGCGAGAACCACCATCAGGATGCCGCTATCCGAGCACACGAGTGGCTAGCACAGAACTTCACAGAGGATGGAATTCAAGAGCTAAACCTGATAGATCGGGTGCACCTATACTTACGTGACAAGTTACAGGGTAGGGACAAGCAGAAGATTACCGATGCGTTTGTGATTCGGATGTACTCCGATATCAACAAGGAGCTACGAGCTACCAAGAAGAAGCAGAAGGCTGCTAGCACAGTAGCCAAGACTGCACCTAAAGCCGCAAAGCCAGCAAAAGCCGCAGAGTCTG
>MDTB01023877.1_pt1 | contig 11104 bp, 13 predicted proteins | sample 811161 | NCBI WGS metagenome assembly MDTB01 (sample SAMN05326650, study PRJNA326480) | marine metagenome | isolation source: seawater | place: Mediterranean Sea | collected 2009
CAAGATTTATAAAAGAAATTCATAAATTAGGTGGGGATATTTCTAAAAGTGTTCCTAAACCAGTTCTTGATTTCTTATCAAAAATTTGAAATGTTCACACTTTCTACTTGGGCCCATAGCTCAGCCGGTAGAGCACCTGACTTTTAATCAGGGTGTCGCAGGTTCGAATCCTGCTGGGCTCACCACTTCAAAGGTGAGAATTATTAGAAAAATACATCAGTTTTGATATCTCTAGGTTCATTATAATCACAAAGAAAGTGAACATAATTACTTTGAAGGATATTTATTTTAGTGAACCACAAGTGAATCAGAATGAATTAAACCTCATGGCATCTTTGTCATTAACATTGGAAGTGACTTTAACTAAGAACAATGATATTGATTTGCTTCACTCATTAAGGAGTTTATGTAAAATAAATTATTGATTAATTATGAACTGTATAAATAAAATTTATTTCTTTACTAAATAGCATATATGAGGATCAAAACTAAATTTTTTTAATTCAAATTTATCTATGTTAAATAATTCTTTATAAGCAATTGTTTCCCCAGCCCATTTTTTTTGAGCAAATTCGTCAAAGGTATTATTCCACCCTTAGGAATAAGACCCATAAAGTGCTCGAGAGCAACTTTAGTTGGGCTATAAATATCAAAGTCTAAATATAAAAAAGAAACAATTAAATGAGGATTATCTTTTACATATTTTGGTATAGTGGTGCAAGCATCACCATTTATTAATTCAACTTTTTTTACATGTCCAATAGGTCTGTGTAAATCCATTGCGTTTATCGAATTTTCAATAACTTTAATATCAGTATCATTTAAGTCACCATCACATGCATTTTTTGGATCCTGGTTTGAGACATTTTTGAAACCTTTAAAAGTATCAAAGGCAATAATTTTTCTATTATAATTAAAAGGCTCATATATTGACGATAAATTTAATAGTAAACCAAGACCATTACCTCTGTATGTTCCACATTCAATAATGTATCCAGGTATTTCTAAAATTTTTTTAAAAAGTTCAATCCTTATTAATGCTTTTGATAAATTTCTCCTATCCATTAACAAAAAAGGAATAGAATTAGTATATTGAGGAGATAACTTCTTTAAAATATTCTCAATTTTTTTATGATAGTTACTTTCTTGTTTATTTTCTAATCCTCTTTTCCATTTAGGTTGTTTACTTATATTTTTAGACATTATTTATTGATTATATAGTTATATTTATAAATAAAATATATTTTTATTTAAAATACAAAGATTTTTTATGATAAAAATTAATATTTTATTTCTGAAGAATTTCTTTTATGTTTTCTGATAGTAAATCATTTACTTTTATAAAATTTAATTTTTTATAAAAATAATGAATTTCAGAAACTAGATGTATATTTTCTAACTTTTTTGAGTAATAAAAATAGAAATTAATTTTTTTATTTGTAAACATTATTCTAAGATCAATTAATGCAGATGAATATATACTAAAAACTGTATCACCTATTAATTGAGGATTAGTAAAAAATAAATCATTAATATCCTCATTTGGTTCTATAGCATTAATTTTATTATTTATCAAAAAACTATAATCTTCATTTCTATGAGGAATATAGATATACTCTTTATTGAAAAAAAATATGATAGTGTTTATGATTTTTAAATATTCATTTTTTGAATAAATATTTTTATTATAAATATTTTGACCAATTATTATTAATTTCTTTTTTGGTTTTGTGTTAATTTTTGTATAAATATAAAAATTGTAAACATTTTTTTTTTGTGTAAATAATTCATAGTAACTCGTAAAAAAAAATACCTTTTTAGAAAATTTTCCTGAATACCTTACTGAAACTAAGCCATCGTCAAATATATTTACCTTTGATGCTTTATCGTAAAAAATATATTTTAAAATTTTATTGCTATCTATAATTCGAGGATCTCCTATACAAGATATATATTTTTTAGAAAAAAAATTGATTAAATAATAAAAAAAAATTTTTACTGATGCATATCTGTTTGATCTTTCAATTAATTGACATTTAATCTTATTATTAGCTATTATATTTTTTATTTGTATATTTTGATATTTTGATTTTCTAAAATTATCTATTATTATTAGTAAATTATCATTAATGTCTTTATGATTTTGATTTAAAAACTTTAAAATATTTAATAATTGTTTAGGGGACCGCGCTAAAGAAATTATTTTCATAGATCCTTAAGATTTATTTTCAATAATAATTGAATATTTTTCTAAATATTCCTTTATTAAATTAAATGTTTCTTTTGATTTTATTGACCACTCTTTCGCACTATTTATTGTATGTTTAAATTCTGTTTTATGATTTTCTTTGTCATAAAAATATGAAAAATCATTTAAAGTTTCATCATCTTTTATATCATAATCAAAATCACATCCATAAAGTCTTATCTTATCTGATTTAAGATAGAGTGCTAATGGTATTGCACATTTGAATATTACATTATCAACTTTATTATAGAATTTATCAAAGTACATATCTATTAACACATTTTTTTTTTTCATATCTTCTAAGGCATTAAATTTTTTGTACACTAAATTATAATTAATCCATTGTTTTGGAACATAAATTTTTTGGTAATTAATTTTTTTTAATAAACCTATCCAATTATTTTTTTTTTCAAATAAAAATCTTTCATCATAAACAACATAATAATTGTCTGATAATTCAAAAAATTTTTTATGATTTAATATCCAATTTGTTCCAATTGTTGTGATGTCTCTTTTCCAACTATATTTTTTTAATGAAGGACCATTACCTAATATATTTATAATCATATTAAATTGGGTTGTATTAATTTTATTTTTGGAAATTTAACTCTTTTAGATAAAAACTTTATGACTTTATCATCGTATAACTCATATATAAGTTTTAGATGATAAGGTTTAAAGTCTTTATATAAAAATGTCTTACCTGCGTATTTTTGTTTTATAGAATTAAGATTTCTATTTTTTAAAAAAAAATCAACTAATAGAGAAAGATCATTTTTTGCTTTAATTATATTGAATATAGCTGCATCATGAACACCCATCCAATCTTCTAATTTACTTTGACATTGATGCACTATGTCGCCCGAGTCTGAATGTTCATTAAGAAAATGAAAAGTAACACCTGTTTTCCAAGGTTCTAAAAAATAATTTGGCCAAAAAAGAGTTGCGGAGCCTCTATACCAAGGAGATAGTCCTAAATGTATATTTATTGAAATTTTAGGTAATAATTTTAGAAAGTCTTTATCTAACATATAAGTTCCGCAAATAATTGCAAACTCTGCATTATAATTTTTTACAAATTCTTTGACTTCAATCGAATTTAATTCCTCAGGGGGTATTATTTTAGAATTTAATTCCTTGGACTCCAAATATGTCTTAATTCCAAATGAATCTTTCTCTTTTATATTTCTTTGTTCAAAATGATAATTTGTCAACTTTAAAAGATTTAAGTCAATGGTCTTAATATCAGGCAATAAATTTTCTCTTTTCATACAAATAATTTTAACTTCATCAAATCTTTGAAGAATATTAGATGTAATATAATAGTGACGTGGATGACTTCCACTTAAAATTAATAATTTCATTAGTTCATCTTAAGTTCTTCAATAAAACTAAGAACTTTGAGTGCTTGTTTAAAATCACAATCTTTTTTAGAATATTTATTTGTTTTAATGAAAGTGTAAAAATTTTTATATTGATTTTTAAAACCTGGTTTAAATTTAAAATTTTTTATTGTGTATGATTTCATAATTTTAGGTTCGTATTTTCTTAGTGGATACTTATCAGTAGGTTCTATAATTTTCATTTCTTCATAAAAATATGTGGTTTCAATAGGGGATATCAATACTCTTTTCCTATTAGAAAAAATATCTATTGAAAAATTATCAGGCACACCCCAATTGACAATAAATGTAAATATATTTTTTGTATTTTTAGCATTAAACACAAAGCCTTTAACTTTATCATCAATCTGTCCTGATTTAAAAATGAGTTTAATATTGCCAAACAAATAAAAAATTAAATCAATAATGTGACAGCCATTAATGATGAATTGGTGAAATGTTTGAATATTATCGGGAATCTTTATTAATACATTATTTTTTTTATTAAGAGTTAAATACTTTTTTACATATTCAATATTTTCATAATATCTTCTATTATATCCAAAAAATAATTTTTTAGAGATTTTTAATTCTTTTATAGAATATAAATCTGTATAATTAATTGCTCCTGGTTTTTCTACTAGAACAGGTTTTTTATAATTTGCAAATTTTCTTAAATATTGACACACAAATTCTGTTTTTACACAAATAACCATAGCATCACATTCAGTTATGGACTTACTGTAAAATAAATCCAAATTAGTAGTAGAATTTTTGATTTGATGTTTATTGATAAAATTTTTTGCTAATTTTGAATTTTTTCGGTAATAAAAAATTTCAATTTTAAATTTATTAGCTTTTAATGCTGGAACATGAAAGTTTGAAATAGGCCCATTTCCAATATATCCAATCTTAAAAATTTTTTTCATGTGATGACCCATTTTTTATTTAACTCTGACTTACTTAAATGGTTTAAATTACTATTATTCATTTCTCTTTTATATTTATCAGAATATAGTGCACAAAATAATAGTATTTGTGGAGCAAAAATTAAATCTTCGGTTAATGATTTATTTTTAATTATATTATCAATTGATATTTTAGCAGAATTAAATTGATTTCTAATTAATGTTCCTTTTCCTATAAGCTTATTAAATAATTCATATTTTGTAATAGGATTTTTTTTCATTATTCCTCTCTTAGTACTAGAATAAATTTTATATTTACCATCTATAGTAAAATACATAACAGCCTCTCTAAAATTAATTATTTGTATAGGTGATAAATAAGAATTGTTTGTATAATTTATTGAAGCAGAAAATTTATTTTTTTTATCATATAAATTTATGAAACCCTCATAGATAAAAAAATTTTTATTTCTAGGATTTATTTTAGTACGATTTATTTTTGAATATACATTTATATTATCTAATTTTAAGTTTGTTAGGCTGAATATCAAATCTAATATATGAAATCCACCAGTAGATAAACAAAATGCACCACCTATTGAATTAATTGATATTATTTCCCCTAAATTATATTTATCTGATAAATGATTAATTTTATTACGAACGTTTGCAAGTCTCCATCTATAGTTTGAAAAAATTTTAATTTTTTTTTCTTTAATAATTTTTTTGATTTCTTTTAACTCTTCAATTGATGAGCAAATTGGTTTTTCAATCAAAATATTTTTTATATTGAATTTAGATAGTAGTTTAAAATATTCAAAATGTGAATTCGTCCATGAAGAAATAACAGCATAATCAATATTTATCTTTAATAACATTTTTTTAAGTTCCAATTTTGATGATATATAACTAGTATTTTGACTTGAAATAGGTGAATATTTCAAATCAAATACAAAACATTCTAATTTTTTCTTTATTGCTTCATGTAAATAGTTCTTTCCTATTGAGCCAATTCCAATGATAAGAATTCTTTTATTTTTTTTCATAAATTAATTTTGCAAGATTTAAGTCATTTTCTGTATCTATATCTAAGGAGTCTTCAATTCTCATTTCAACATAACCAATTTTTGTTTTATCATATTTTAAGTTGTCAATATTATACTCATTATAGTTAAAAATATTTTTTGATAAGCTTGCAATGATACCACCATTAAAACGATATAATTTTGGAAGTTCTTGTCTGTTAGACCATAAAATTTTATTTGATATATTAAAATAAGGTTTAATTTTTTCACCTACTTTTTTCATAGCTCTGTAAGGATGATGTTCTATTTCATTAATACTAAAAATCCAGTCGTATTTTTTTGATTTTATAAGTTTTAGTGCTTCATTTATTTTTTTATAGTTTCTAAATGGTGTTGTGCAAAGCATAACACAAATTGCATCTGGAATATAATTCTCATTTTTTTTTAACCAATTTAGAGTGTATTTGTAAATTAGGAATGCATGAGAATTATCCTTAGAGATTTTTTTTGGCCTTTTGAATGGTACTTCTGCTCCAAATTTTTTAGCTATATTAGATATTTTTGAACTATCTGTAACCACTACCAATCTGTCTAAGTTTGATTTTTTTGCTTCTTCAATAGTCAATCCTATAAGAGGTTTTCCATTAACTATTTTTATATTTTTATTTTTAATTCCTTTAGATCCAGCTCTGGCTGGTATTATCCCTAGTATCTTAAATTTTTTTTTCATAAATTATTTTATTTTTTTTTAATCTATCAAAAATATTAAAAGTTGTTTGGATATCCAAATTAGAGTGTTTGGCAATATCAATTAAATCATTAATGCCATTAGTGTAGGCTAAGAAATTCATTTGATCTTTTATTTTTTTCCTTGTTTCTTTTGTGTTATGTTTTGGATAAATACCGTGAATATCTAGCTTTGGTTCTCCAATACTAGGTGTTGATGGAACACAATTTTTTTCAGCTATTAGAACATAACTATTCAACACTCTTAAAGCATTTTGCATTCCTTTTTCGCTTATAAATTCTATGTTATCTAGAGAGGTATGATATTCTTTGTAATCTCCATATTTTTGATTTACTAACGATGTAAAAGGTAAGTCTACTCCTGGAAAGCAAAATTGTCTTTCGTCACTTCCTCTTTCATTAAAAGATATTATTTCATATTTAAAATCATTTAAACTTAGGGCAGAAATTATTAACTTTTTAGAGTAATTATCTTTTATGGGTGTATCTATGATTTTAAATTTTTTATTACTTCCAAGGCATGTAAGGACAACACCCGCAATACAATTTCTTTTTAAATTTTTAAGATTTTTATTAATATAGGCTATAGATCCAATGGTTTCTGGTAGGAATAAAAATCTATATGAAAAAAAGTTCTTATTCTTCTTAAATGAATTTTTAATATTTTTTATTAAAAAGGTTTGAATAGCTGGTCCGCTTAGTTCATTATTAGCCATTTGAGGATGACATATATTACAAGTAAAAATAATTTCTTTTTTACTTTTACCTTTAATAAATATTTCTCCGATATTCATATTTCCTTCAGAATGTTTAGTTTGCAAATCCACAAAATATTTTCCTTTAGGTAAAGATTTAATATCTTTGTATTTCATACAAAAAGCCCAATCTTTGTTGTAATAGCTTGTAACGTAAGGTATTGCATTTGGTAAATTTTTAATTGAATAAATTTTTTTCTTTAAATTATCTAATGATATTTTTCCTCTAAAAGTTATAGAATTAACCATTACAGAGAGATTATTTTCATTATAGTTAATATATTCTTTACCATTCGGACCAATTAAAGATGCTTTAATAACTAACCACTCTTTAGGAATGATCCAATCTTGTATTTTTGTACCTGATTTATAAGAAATTAATTTTATTTTCCCACAAACTTTACTGAATTCTCTTAGAGTTATTCTATTACCTTCACATGCTAAGCATCTTGGAATTTTAAAAACTTTTTCAATTAAATCTTTAATCATTTTTTAAAAACTAAATTCATCATATTACCCGGAAAAGGATTATCTTTTTTAGAAATTTTAATAATCTTTAAAAAAAAATTTAAGTAGTCTGAATAAATGTTAGAATAACCAGTTTTTAAATAGTATGAGGAATAATCAATAAGTTTAAAATCGTAAATTTTGCAAACATTAATTAAATTTTTTTTTGAAGGTAAATAAAAATTTCTTTTGTCATCTAAAGCTGGTAAATTCTGAAAAAATCTAAAGTATATTGACCCTATGTTAGGAGTAGATAAAAACACTAAAAGACCATTTTTTTTAAGTGATTTATAACAATTTTCAATATAATAAAATGGTTGATCTAAATGTTGTATAACACCCCTTAAGATGATTACTTCAAAATAATTTCTTTTATTAAAAATATCTTTATCAAATTTTATACCTAACTTTTTTGCCTGTTGAATAGCAAACTTATTTATTTCCATTCCATATTTCTCACCTTCCCAATTTAAATAATTTAAAAATTCACCAGTTGAACAGCCTATATCGCAAATTTTCTCTTTTTTTGTTACATGCTTTTTTAAAAAAAAATTTTCTATTTTAAATGTTTTTAATCTTTTAGGGTCATTATATAATCTATTTTTAAAATAATAATTTTTATAGAGCTTTTTCATTTAGAAATGAGTCATTATATGTGATCGAATAATTTTTAATTAATTTTTTAATCTTATAGATGTCTTCATCTGTATCAATATCATAATTTAATTTTCTATTTATAAATTTTTTGAATGTATATTTTTTAGGAAGTGTAAATTCTTTTCTTATTAATTCGTTTTCCCAAATCAATGATGTCATGTGTTCTTTATGATAATCGCTGATATTCTTTGAATATAAATTTTTGAAAAGCTTATATGAAAAAATTTCTGCACCAAATCCTCTAGGAATTTTATTTTTTTTGTAACTAATATGATTAAACAATAATTCATTTTTATTATTAAATTCATTTGACAGATGTTCAATTAATAATGGTTCTATAAAAGGTCTATCTGCACAAATTCTTATTAAATTTGACTTCATATCAATGCTATTTTTTAATAATATATTGAGAACTCTTTCATAAACATTCTCTTGATCACCAAAATCAATTAAATAATTTGATGAATATTTTTGAATGATTGTATCAAGTTTGGAACCAATATCTTTAAATGGTAAACAAATAATTTTAGTACAATTAATTTTAACTAATCTTTTAATTACCCATTCTATAACTGTAAATCTATCAAGCGTTTGTAACATTTTATTTTCTATCCTCTTTGAGGATAGTCTTGCTTGAATTATGACTACATCATTTTTTTTCAAAGAAATTTACTCTATATGATTCATTTTAATATATTGATCTTGCATTACATTGATTTTCAATTTTTTGCCAATAATTGTTTCAATAAGTATGGGGGAAGTTCCATTACCAGGTCTTTTAGATATCATTTGGTTTCTTTTTAATATGGTTCCTTTCTTTAAATCACATCTATAGAATAGTGATCTTCTGGCATTTAATCTTGATTTTTTTTCACTATTCAAAAAATTTATATTTTTAAAATTACCTATAATCTTTTTTGATAAATTTATTAAGTCTCTAAATTTTAAAAAATCTTTATAATCCCCTGCATGATAATGATCATTACCTTTTAACTTTTTATTGTGAGTAAAATGTTTTTCAAAAATTGTTGCTCCTAAAGAGTAAGCTATTGGAAATACTAAATCATTGTCGGGTTTTGTGTGATCTGATAAACCAATCTTCAATTTGCTAAATTTCTTTTTTAAAAATAAAATTTTACTTAAATTTATTTTATTTAGAGGAGTTGGATATTGTAAAATACAATGTAATAAAATTATTTCTTTTGCTTTGTATTTATCTAATGTAGAGACTGCAAATTGTATTTCTTCCAAATTGCTAGCACCTGTTGACAAAACCACAGGTTTTTTTGATAGAGCGGCTGACTTTAATAAATCATAAAAAGTTAAATCAGCTGATGCAATTTTTATAAAATCTACATAATTTTGTAAGATTTCAAAACTATCAAGGTCAAATATACTACAAGAAAAATCTAATTTTTTACTTTTCGAATATTTGCTCAATTCTATCATCTGTTCTATTTCAAATTGATCAAATTTTTTGAATAATTCGTACTGTGATCTTACTTTTTCCTCTTTTAAATCCCAATAGTAAGGACTTTTTTTAATTACTAAATTCTCTGCTTTATAGAATTGAAACTTTACACAATCACATCTTCCTTTTTTTACTAAATCAATTTGTTTTATAGCTGTTTTAAAATTACACTCATGGTTAACTCCAACTTCAGCTATAAAGTAAGGTTTTTTATTAAAAAAAGATTTCATAAATATTCAAAATTTTATCCACTTGTGTTGTTTTCATGAATTCTATATTTGTAAAGTGGAATCTCGAGTCTGTATTTATTAAAAAATTTTTTGTATCTTAGTTCTAGCTCTTTTTCTTCATTTATTTTTGCTTTATTGTCATATAAACCAATTTTGATTAAATCATCTTTCTTGTAAAGTATCCCACAGGCTATGGGATCTTTTAAACAATTGTATCTATCTAAAATATTACCAAATTTATCAACTTTATAATAATCACAAGCTACTGAGTTTGCGTACGAATTAGATTCTAGAAATAAATATAAACTTGATAAGAAATGCTCTGATACGTAATCATCAGCATCTACTCTAATTACGTATTTTGTTTTAGATTTTTTAACACCTAGATTAGATGAGTATCCAATTCCCATATTTTTTTCATTTTTGAAAAGTTTAATGTTATTAGCATATTCATTTAATACACTAATAGTATTATCAGTTGAGCAATCATCTATGATTACTATGTCAAATTTAAACCAAACTCTTTGATTCATTAATGATCTTAAGCAATTATCAATATATTTTTCTTCATTGTATGCGCAAATAATAACTGAAATTTGAGGATTATTTTCCATTTTATAAAAATTCAATTTAAACTTATTTTTAAATTATTTTAAAATATATTATTTTATTGTATATGTTCAAAATATATTTAGCTGGTGAAATTCACACTGATTGGCGTGACAAATTAATTGATTTATGTAAATCAGCAAATTTAGAAATTCAATTCTCTGCTCCTGTTACTAATCATGAAAAATCTGACATTTGTGGAGTTGAAATTTTAGGCGCAGAAGAAATAAACTTTTGGAAAGACCAAAAGGGCGCTCGTATAAACTCAATTAGGACTAAAAAGTGTATCCAAGATTGTGACTTAGTAATTGTTAAGTTTGGAGAAAAATATAAGCAGTGGAATGCTGCCTTTGATGCTGGTTATGCAGTAGCTCTCAATAAGTCAATAATTGTCATACATAACGAAGATCAACAACATGCTTTAAAAGAAATAGATGCTGCTGCTTCAGCTGTAGCAAGTGATACAAAGCAAGTTGTTCGTATTTTAAAATATGTATTAGAAGGCTCTTTATAAATTTATTTTGCTGTCCATCCACCATCTATGACTAATGATGATCCTGTCATC
>MDTB01055301.1_pt1 | contig 11103 bp, 9 predicted proteins | sample 811161 | NCBI WGS metagenome assembly MDTB01 (sample SAMN05326650, study PRJNA326480) | marine metagenome | isolation source: seawater | place: Mediterranean Sea | collected 2009
GGCAAACTCAGAAACCGCGCCATAGAGGCAATCAAAGGTATTGCGGATGGCTCAGGATCCCCTATGAAGCATGCAACTATTCTTGATAGCATCAGAGATCAAGCCGCGAAGGAGTCAGATATAACTTTCGGAGAAATGGTTATAATTTCAAAAGCTACAAACAATTTAGGCCTCAGAAGACGCCTGATAAAATTGGCCAATGAAGGTCTCCTCACAGATAAAGGCTACGAAACCGCCGTGACCAATTACAACAAAGATATGAAAAACCTCGGCGTAACCATGCCGTCGCCGCTACCTGAAACTTCACCATCTGGCGGAAGAGGAGATCAGTCAAATATACCAAAAGCCGGCGTGAGAGAAGTTACAAATGTAAAGGTAATGATTGGAAATCAGGCAATAGACAATAAGTTCGTTAGAGTTTTAGTAGAAAAATTACAACAAGTTTTTGGCGAATAATAGGAGACAATAAATGGCATTTTTTGATGAAATAGCAGAATCAACAGGACAAATGATTAGATTCACCTCTATCGCGACAGGCGATCAAGTTGAGTTTCCTGCATTTGTTACATCGTTTAGCGATGAGTATGGCGTTGCTTGGAGTGACGAACAAGTATTTGGTAGGATTGACCCTATCAAACAATACCAATCAACAACCAGAAGAATAAATACTAGTTTTGATATTCTGGGAAAAGACAAAGAAACAGCAATTAAAAATTTTGAAAACTATACTAGACTGATCAGGATGTTATACCCAGTATACAGCGACCCTATAGGTAGAGAAAATAATTCTAGGGTAATTAAAGCCGGGCCACTAATGAGAATAAGGTATTCAAACTATATTAGATCAGCAACATCTGAAGACGGTCTACTTGGGTGCATTCAGGGAGTGACTTTTAAGCCAGAGTTTGATTCCGGCCATTTCAGAAACGCGACAGGAGACTTAGTTCCAATAAGATACTCTATGAGTTTTATGTTTATACCATTACACGAAAAGCAGATAGGGTCAGATATTGGGGGTCAATTTTTGGACAGTTCTTTTCCATACAATGTGGTAGCAAGAACTAGCACAAGTTCACCTAGTCCAGCTAGCGATAGGACAAGGTTAGGAGAATAACAAACAAGGAGTATACTTATGTCAGACTGGGATCAAAACGCAAGATTGCTAAGAAATAGTGAAGATATTTATGAGAAACTACGTTCAAAAATGGGTGTAAACAGTATACAGCATTGTGGTAGAATACAGTTTGGAACCCCTTTAAATGAAGAATTTCGGAAAGGGTTAACAAAAAGAGAACACATTTTTGCCATTGGTGATAGATTAAACAAAATTGCATTTGAGTATTATGGAGATGCAAAGCTTTGGTGGGTCTTGGCTTGGTTTAATGGTAAGCCAACTGACCATCACTGTCGAGTTGGAGATATTATTGAAGTACCTTTCCCTTTATCAGAAGTGCTGCACCAGGCATATAATGGAGAATTAACTTAATGCCAACAGCACCATCACAAAAAAAGAATAAAAAGAAAAAGAAAGTCGCCCCGGCGTATTTCCCACAGGCTTTTTTAGTTTGGAAATCTGTATTCGATAAAACAAACAGCTTAAATCCCAGTAATTTAATCGCACCAGGAAGAGGCGCCGGTAATGTAGCGAAACTTCAAGGAGCATATATTCCTGAAGCGGTGATATCTAAGTTGTTTTCTAGCAAAAAAGGTATCTCTAATAAGCTGAGTAAGCATTTTTTAAATTTAGAAAGTCACAAAATCTCTTCTTTGATACCAGAGCTTTTATTATACAGGATAGAAGAAGGTAGAGAACCCAAACCTTTTTATTTTCCGACAACCTCAAAATACAATTTGGGCCCTGATGGTAGATCACTTAATTTTGAAGATAGTTTTTCTGCATCCAGCGCGGTTATAAATTCTTTCTCGGTAACGCTTGCCGGTAAAAACCCTTACGAGGCGTCTAGAAAATTCTTAACAGCTAAGCTGGATATAAAAGTAGATAATATATCAGTTTTATTTCAGGCTCCACAAGGATATGCTAATTTAGCCGACCTGTTTGTTATTCGGACTTCAGGCGCGTCCTCTGATGCCGCAGGGAAATCTTTCTCCTCTGCTGATTTTCAATCTTCTAGAAATTGTCGCATTGGAGCTTTGTTGGGGTATTCGGTTCCAAGAAATGATCTGTTTAATCAGCAAGAAACAACAATGATAGAATCAACTAGGCAACTAATTAACCTTTTTTATTCAGGTCATGAACTAAGTTTACAGCAAGATGGGTCTGCTACAATTAGTATTAGCTATACTGGCTTTCTCGAAGCTTCAAATGGTTCACTATCAAATTTAGTTTCAAGCCCCAGGTCCAAAGCGGCACTTCAGAAAAAAGTTTCAACTTCAGAAAAAATATCCACAGACATTAAAACATTTTTTGAATCGGAAGGGCAAGAAGAAGAGAAAGAACAAACCGGCACTGACCCGTTTCAGGTTGAAGCATCTAAAGACTTTGCAGAAACTCCAGAGGAAAGAAAAAAAAGAGAAGAAGAAGAGGCAGCCGCAGACGATCCAGAAACCGATCATGAGGACATTATTATGGCGTTTAGGGAGATAGTTTCATTTTTGTATGAAAACGGAAAAATCTATTCAACTAAATTTTCAAATGATTTTTTTAAAAAAAGATATAAAACTGTTGCAGATCAAAAACCAGGCGAGGCTGCGGCAAGCGCGCTTTCTTCTTTAGACCTGAATCGTGGTAATACTCCTGATTATATTATCAAACAAGACCGAGTTTATTATTTTAATTTTGGAGATTTCCTACAAGCGTATTTCTACAAAGTGACTCAAGATCTACTAGAAGTCAGCAAATATATTAGTGGACAAGCGAACAAGTTTGTTAACCCGGAAACAAGTTCTGCCTATAATCCTCTTTCAGAACAAACTTTAAAAGATAGAGACCAGGCCGCAAAACTAATGAGAGATATTAAGAGATTTAATATTTTAACAGCAAATTTTTCTGGAATGAGAAACGAAAGTAAAAAACACTCACCTAGTTTTATAAAGAATATTGCAGATGTTCCAATATCAGTTGATACTCTGTATTCTATGGTATATGAGATAGTCGGCAAACCACAGTTTAGGTTTTACGGAATGTATGAATTTTTAAGTGATTTTAGTGTAAAGCTGCTCAACAGATCTTTTGATAAGTTTCAGGGAGCAGACCTAATAAGAGACCTTACCTTTAAACTGACTACATTCTCTGCACGCGATTTGTCAAGTAGAATTACTAATGGATCTGTATCAATAGAAGAGGTACCTTCGCCAGTTGAGCCTTTTAGTAAAAGCTCAATTGATGCATCAGCTGAATATTTGCTGTTTCATCAAGAATCTACACAATACAACAGATCTCCGGGAACTGGAGACCTAAGGAAAGACACATCAGAAGGAATATTTCACCTAAGGACTAGTAAAGATCGCGGCCTTTTGAAGACAGTTACATTTTCTAAAATCGCAATGGCTCAGAGAGAAGCTTATTTGGTCGCGAGAGCTGGTGATTTGTACGATGAGCTACGCTTACCACATAATGCTACTGCTGAAATGTTTGGTAACAATTTATTTCTTCCAAGTAGTTTTGTTTATATCGACCCAAATAGTTTAGGGTTTGGAAGTATTAGGGATAAAAATTCTGCAGCTAGACGCTTGGGTTTTGGTGGGTATTACACGGTTGAAAGTGTTTCTACAACATTTTCAGGAGGTACGCTCAGTACAACATTGAATTTGTTGTTTAATGCTTTCCCGGACACCGTGGGCCAACCAAAACTAAGTACACAAAATGAAAGAAAACAGTTGCAAAGTGTAAATGAAGTAACCAATCTGATCAAATAACAGTAACGAGGATTAAAAATGGCAGAAATATTCAAAGGAGGAAACACAAATAGCATAGCTCAAGAATATGCAGAAAGAAAAAAATACGTATCTTTCCTAAGAGATTCAGAGTTTGAACTATTGGATACATTGTATGAAAAGAAACTGTATGGATTTATAAATAAGGATTTTGAAGTTGTGTCTCCAATAGATAATACTGTTTTATTTGGTGCTTATGCGGGAGAGATAGAAGGCATTACATTCACAGTGGATATGTTTAATTTATTTAGGAATTATTATTTAGAAAAAGTCGCGACTACAGGACTCAGAGTCCCAGCTTTGGTTGCAGGGCTTTCTCCTGGGAAAAGTCACGTAGGTTTTTTAGGAAATTACAACAATTATATTCAAAATTCTTATTCTATATTGCTGCCTGAGGTTGAGGTATTGATGAGAAATAATTTTTTAAGTTTCGAAGAGTTCATAGAGATAGTAAATTCTGCTATTTTTGCACCCACGATGAATAACTATGCAATAACAAAAACAGGATACTTGTTATCGAAAGATTCCTCTGTTCATGAAACAGGTTTGTATATTAGCTTGGCACCTTCGCTGAGCTTAAGTGAAGAGTCCGCCAAAGCGCTGATGATTCAAGATCCTGGGTTTAAGTGCTACATTGACTTCGCGAAAACTTTTGGATTTTTTGTGGATGCTCACGCACCTTGGCGGCTAATTGTTAATTTAGACTCTCCCATCGCCCAAGGAAACATACTAAATGGGCGGCCGCCTGAAAGTTTCTATGATTTTTATTCAGATGTTTATACTAAAAAAGTCGGATTTGACGACCTCGCAGCTGTAAAGTCATTTTACCAAAATTTGTATATTGATTATGCAGAGCAGAAAGGCATAATAGTACTTCGAAGGGCCCTTACTAGTGTGCCGGTTTCAAGATGGTTAGAGTGCTTGTTGGTCAATAAATTTAGAGAATTAGGACTGATGAGGGAGCCCTCCCGCAGCCCTTTATTTTTGCAAACATATCAAAAAGTTCTTGACTATTTGCAGCAACCTGGTATATCATCACAAGTATCAGGTCCAGTTGGCTACATTAATCGCTTCTGTGCAGAACAATTAAAACTAATATTAAATGAAGGTGAAGTTTGATTTTACAAACATTAGATATCCAAAATAACTGCAAGGGGGTTTTCCAGGCAGGAAAATTCTATTTTGACGATGTTGATCATATCGTAAACAAAAGTAATGTTGCATGGAAGCACTCTGAACTACTAGACGAAGAAAAGTATGAATATCTTTTCTTATCTTTGAGGGGTGAAGATTTGTCCCCTTATTGCGATGATCCCGAGTTATTTGTGTCTTACAAGAATAAAATGGAAGCGCACCAAAGAGCAGCACACACAGCGAAAGTAGATCTACAGGATGAGTGTTTTTTTGACTTATTGCCAGAACACCAGTTGGTACGATGGTTTGAGATAAAACAACGTGCTCTTGAAAACATATTAAAGACAACTACAAAACAAGATGATTATGATATTTTGCACAAAGCTCATGTTCTTACAACAAACATATCTAAGCAGGACATTACTTTTGGTTCCAAAAAAGGAAAAGTCATATATGATATATTCGGATCTGCAACCGGCAGACTAACAACAAAGAGAGACTCCGTCCCTGTGTTGACCCTAAAGAAGGGACAGAGGGAATTATTGAAGCCTCAAAATGATGCATTTATTGAACTAGATTTAAACGCAGCAGAAGTCAGGATGCTAATGGCCCTCTCAGGTCAAGAACAGCCCTCAGGCGACATTCATGAGTGGGTTGTAGAGAACGTGTTTAACGGTGAGATTGAGCGCTCAAAAGCAAAGGTAGAGTTGTTCGCTTGGCTGTATAATCCTTCAAACTCAAAAAGTGACTTTGATAAATTTTTTTCGCGGACAATTTTTCGAGATTTTTACTTTTATGAAGATAAGGTACTCACAACTCCATTTGGACGAAAGTTAATAGTTGAAGAGAGAAAAGCGCAGAATTACCTTTTGCAGTCAACAACATCGGATCAAGTTCTCGAAAATGCTTATAAAATCCAAAAAATGCTAAATGGTAAAAAATCTACTGTAGCTTTTACGCTTCATGATTCGATTATACTTGACATGAGCCAGGAAGATGCTATAATGTTAAGAGATATAAAATCTCAGTTTGAGAAAACTAGGTGGGGAAACTTTACGAGCACCTGCAAGATTGGTAGAGATTTTGGATCCCTAAAGGAGATAAAGCTTTGAAGAAACTTCTGGCTATCGGAAATGCGGCAACAAATATAGTAGAACAACTTTCTGAATATTCGGTTTATGAATGTTATTATATTAACAATGAGATAAAAAAAACATCTAAATTTAAATTTTCTCTGCCTGAACTAGGACACCCAGAGGAGTACGAAGAGATGGAAATGACTAAGCTTCATAAATGGATTGATAAGATTAAAGATAGATGCACCATTTTTGTATGCGGAGCCTCAGACTCGTCAGCTATTGTCCTTAAGTGCTTGGAAAAACTACACAAAGATGGCGTAAAGATGGATGTTGTTTATTTTACACCTGAAGTTGAAGTTTTATCAGAAGTAAAAGCCCTTAACGAGCGTATGGTTCGGGGTGTATTGCAGAACTATGCTCGATCTGGACTGTTTGAAAAAATTTGCATGGTATCTAATTTGTTGTTAGAAGAAATAGCAGGAACAACAAACGTTGTAGACTATTACAGTCAAATAAATCATGTATTTACAAGTACTTATTACATGATAGATATTTTTAAGAACACCAAACCCATAACATCCACCTTTAAAAGACCAAGAGAGTCGTGTAGGGTATGTACCCTTGGAATTTCTTCTCTGGACCAAGAAGAAAGGTTGTTTTTTCCTTTCAAACAAGAGGTGGATGTGGTATACTACTATGGTATCAACGAAGAAAAACTAAAAACAGAAGAAAACTTGTTTAGAACAATTACAAACAAAGTGAAATCCAAAATAACAGAGGAAAGAAAGGTCTCGTTTGGTATTTTTCCAACCAAATACGAAAATGACTATATTTACACAGAACACTTTTCTCCAAAAATTCAACAAATAAATGTTGACACAGAATAACAAATAAGATATTATATAAAGAGTTGGTCAGGACATTTGCTGACCTGCTATAGCCAAGAGTGTGCAAAAAAACAACAAACCAATAGGAGGTATTAATAATGGCACTTAATTTAGACGCAATGAAAGCGAAGTTAGATAAACTTAATGGAAAGGGAGACGGAAAGAAGAATTTCTGGCGACCTGAAGATGGTGAAAGCAATATCCGTATTGTCTCTACACCTGACGGCGATCCGTTCAAGGAGCGCTTTTTTCACTATGGAATCGGTGGTCAATCATTCCTTTGCCCAAAGCGAAACTTTGGAGATGACTGCCCTGCTTGCAATTTTGCAAATCAGCTTTGGAACGAAGGCACAGAAGAAAGCAAGCGTCAAGCAAAGGAAATGTTTGCAAAGCAACGCTTCTTTTCACCAGTTCTTGTAAGAGGAGAAGAAGCAGAAGGTATCAGAGTCTGGGGTTACGGGAAGATGGCTTATGAAAAGCTTCTTACGATTGTTCTCGATCCAGACTACGGAGATATCACCGATCCTGAAACTGGAAATGATTTGAAGTTAATGTATGGTAAGCTACCAGGTGCTAGTTTCCCAAGAACTGATATTCGACCTCGACCTCGAAAAACTGTATTGTGTGACGACGCCGTAGGCGGCGACGAGCGCTGCGCTGAACTTTTGGAGACTATCCCCAATTTTGATGAAATCTTTGAAAGAAAGACAACAGAAGAAGTACAGTCCATTATGGACCAACACTTAGCAGGAGATGCCGGTAAATCAGAGGTAGAAAAGTTTGGAAACAATACATCAAGTGGCTCAGACTCTGTTGAAGCCGCTTTTAATGATCTTTTAAATCAATAATGGTTTAAAATAATATCTCCCATGTGTTATCATGGGAGACAATTAATCATTTAGCAATGACTATTTGGTTAATGCTTCTTAAATGTTAAAAAGAAAGGAGAAAATATGAGAAGTAATATAAAAACAACTGAACTTATATACTTTTATAAGCATTACATTAAAAGTAAGAAAATAAAAGTATTGAGACAGTTTCAAAGAAAAATCTGCTGGACAGAACAAGATAAGAGAGATTTTATCATTTCTGTTTTTTCCGGCATGGCTACTACGCCAATCACAATCGTAGACATCCAAGATGTTTTTGATTTCCACAAAAGAAACGAAGATCCAAATGAGTGTTTCTTTTTTAGAAAATTGTTAACGGAACTTTTTGGATTTCTGTCGATTGATGGACAAAATCGCACAGATGCTATTAGAGCGTTCATTGAAAATGAGTTCTCAATAACAGGAAACATTAAAGACAAAGATGGAAAGTGGGAGTCAGTTAGAAATGTATTCTACAAAGACCTCAGTGCGAGACTGAAAGACGCATTTGATGATGCGTCTTTATATCTTACAGTTATTTCAGAGTGTACTCAAGAAGAGATGCACAAGTATTTCAGATCCGTTAATTCTGGTACATATTTGAACGATCAGGAAATGAGAAACGCTCTGCCTACGGAGATGTCTCACATCATTAGAACACTAGCAGAGTCAGTAGAGGTTTCCAAAATTTGGAATTATTCTTCAACACTCACGATTCAAAAAATTGCATCTTCGTATGATGCAGAAATGGCTGCAAAATTTTATATGACCTTAGCACGAGCAAAAGGTAGTGAAAAAACTTTTTCAACCAGATCTTTGCTTTCTTCATCCATTGATGAATTCTATAGCTTCGGAACAAAGCTTAAGGGTCCAGTATTGTATCGAGAATACCCTGAATACTCACCCGAAGAGACAAAGAGAGTCAAAGAAATTTTAGAAACAGTAGCTAAGGTGCTGGAATCTTCTTCCTGCCACGCAAATAAACTAGCTGATCGTGCACTTTGGGCAATCGTGCTAGCAGCAGCTTGGATCCACGATCAGCCTGGTTATTCTATTTTAGATGGCCATTACAACAGTTTTTACGAATCGGTGGTTAGAGTGGACAAGGAGTTGGTAGATAGCTCCTCAGTCGCCTTTGGAGATGCACTTTCCACTTGGTACAAGAGTGGGAAACTAGGACCAGAGCCTAAGTCCCCTGGTTATTACAAGTTTAAGGCTAGTAATCCAATTCAGTCATCAGTTCGAAATTCCAGAATCGAAATACTTTTAGAAAATTTATTAAAAGACGACCAATTCATTGACTCGACTATGGAAAAAGAAGAAAGAAAGGTAGCAAATGCCTAAAGTTTCCAAGCTCAAAAAGGGTGCTCTAGATATTGCCTCTATTCGGGGCATTATTAATAAGAAAGCAGGTAGGGAGGTTGCTCATTCGCTTACGGACAACAATCCAACAGAAGTAAATGAGTGGATTCCTACCGGCTCAAAGTGGCTTGATGCCATTATTTGCAAGGGCAGACATGCCGGCATTCCTGTGGGTAAAATCTCAGAAATTGCTGGTCTTCCTGGCACTGGTAAGTCGTTCTTGGCTGCACAGATTGCTGGAAACGCCCAAAAGATGGGTATTGATGTAGTTTACTTTGATTCAGAGTCCGCTATCGACCCCTCTTTCATGGAGCGAGCAGGCTGCGATCTGGACAGGCTTATGTATGTCCAGGCAGCATCTGTTGAGTTTGTCCTGGAAACCATCGAAGAATTGCTAGCTACTGGTAACAAATGGCTTTTCATTTGGGATTCTCTGGCTCTTACCCCCTCGATTTCTGATGTTGAAGGTGACTTCAACCCGCAGTCTTCTATGGCGGTAAAGCCTAGAATCTTAGCCAAGGGAATGTCTAAGTTGACTATCCCTATTGCTGATGCAGACGCTACCTTTCTAGTCCTCAATCAGTTGAAGACTAATTTAGGGGCGAGAACACCAGCGCAGGCTATGACTGAACCATACACGACCCCCGGGGGAAAAGCTATGATTTATGCTTATTCTCTTCGTGTGTGGCTCACCGCAAGAAAAGCTAAAGCTAGTTTCATCGTAGATGACAATGGTTTCCGCATTGGATCTGAAGTAAAGGTAAAGCTGGAAAAGTCTCGTTTCGGGACTCACGGCCGCACCTGCAACTTCAAGATCCTATGGGGTGATGACGCTGTTGGTGTTCAAGATGAAGAAAGTTGGTTCGACGCAATTCAAATCTCTGAAAGACTTGAGCAGTCTGGTGCGTGGTTTACGCTAATCCACAATGATGGGTCTAAGGAAAAGTTCCAGCGCAAACAATGGGTGACTAAACTTGAGTCTGAAAAATTCAGAGAAAGTGTCTTGACTATTATTGAAGAAGATGTTATTATGAAGTTCAAGAATAGAGAAGGCAAAGCAGACGATTTCTACGACGCGGACGATGGCTCGCCAACAGAATAGTCGCTCACACAAGCCCGGCTCTACGCCGGGCTTTTTATTTGGAGAATATAATGAAAAGAATGATGATAGTAGACGCGTACAACCAGTTTATCCGTGGATACATAGTAGACCCTAGCAAGAACCCAAACGGCTCCCCTATCGGCGGTATGAGGACTTTTATCAACATCCTTAATAAGCTTACTAGAGAGGTGAAGCCAGATCTTTTAGTTTTAGTATGGGATGGTAAAGGCGGAAGTAAAAAACGGCGCGCCATGAATAAGAACTACAAAGGCGGCCGCAAACCACCTAGAACTAACTGGTCACAAGTTGGGATGGATGAGGGTGATGTAATAGATAACAAGGTCTGGCAGCAAATGAGAGTAATAGAATACTTTAACCAAACACCAGTCATTCAGTTTATGGAGCCACTAGTGGAAGCAGATGATGTCATTTCATATGTAAAAGCTAGCCCGATGTTTTCCGCCTGGCAGAAGGTAATTGTTTCTGCAGATAAAGACTTTATCCAGCTTTTAGATGACAAGACTATCTTGCACAGACCTATTCAGAAAGAATATCTTAACAAGAATAGCATTGTAGAAAAGTTTGGCATTCATCCTACTAACTTTGCACTCGCCCGCGCTATCGTTGGAGACTCTTCAGATAACCTTCCTGGAGTACCTAGAGTTGGCATGGAAACAGTTGCAAAACGATTTTCTTTTCTCAAAGAGGAAAAGGTATACTATTTATCTGATGTTATCACAGAATGTGAAAAACCAGAAAACAAACAAAAGGTCTTA
>MDTB01114994.1_pt1 | contig 11103 bp, 7 predicted proteins | sample 811161 | NCBI WGS metagenome assembly MDTB01 (sample SAMN05326650, study PRJNA326480) | marine metagenome | isolation source: seawater | place: Mediterranean Sea | collected 2009
TAGGATCATTACTCAAGTGATTGTAAATAAAAATAACATTCTTTTCGTAAGGAAGATACTCAGAACCCTTAATCTGGAAATGGGTCTTTGTAAAAGCAGCTTTGATTTGCTGAGAGCAAAGCTCACGAATAGTTTTATAATCAAGTGAAAGTGGGGATTTACATACTGCATTATATACCCTTTTCAATGCCGACAGAAATTCACGATCTCGCTTTTTAATTAACATTTTATTTTTCTAACGCTCAAAAAAACAAAACTTGATAAAAAATATAAAATTTCCCTCCATTCAAAAAATATAAAAACATTTTCCTAAAAAACACACCAAAAATATTGCCAATTAATCAATTAATTATTAGTCATTAAAGAATTTCATAAACGAAAAACCTACTTGCTACATTTAATAATGTTTAAAATAAAGAAAAGCTAAATATATAAAAAGTCAATCCCGTCTTTTTCGCTCTAACAGTGTTAAATTTTCCTCTTTAGAACTATTTTTACCTTTCCCCGTATATTTTATTACATTTAGATAAAATTAAAGTAATGAGAAAGTTGATATGCTTTTATTTTTTGAGCCTCTTTTTTGCAATTGCCCAAAATACTTTTGACCCCCTACCAATAGCTGAAGAAGTAATCAACAGTCTTACACCTAAACAAAAAGAAGTTGTTTTTTTTGACTTCGATGACCCCGCAAAAACGCGATGGCACTACCTTCCTCATTCATCTTTTTCTCGTGAAGGCTTGCCCCTTTCCGACATGACCGCGGCACAGGAGGAAAAAATTTATGCCATGCTACAAGCCTACCTAAGCAAAAGTGGATACGACCAGATGCAACAGATCATCGATTTGGAAAACTATCTCGCAGCTGTAGAGAACAATCCGGTAATAAGAGACCCCACAAAATACTACCTTGCCATATATGGAAGGCCTCAAAAAGATTCATTATGGGCATGGTCATTTGAAGGCCACCACATTTCTCTCAACTTTACCATTACCCCCGATGAAATTGCATTTGCACCAGCTTTTTGGGGTTCCAATCCGGGTGTTGTTCCTGTCGGGCCAGATAAAGGCAAAATCGTATTGAATAGCGATCATAACAATGCTCTAAAGCTTGTGAATTCCCTCTCCCCAGAGCAATTCACCCAAACCCTGGTAAGCTCCAAAACTTATGGAGAGATTTTAACCATGAATCAATCTGAGGTAGAACCTATTAAAGATAATGGTATATGCTATCGACTTCTCAACCCCGCCCAAAAAGTACTGCTGAAAAAAATCATCTACCTCCACCTCCAAAGAATGCAAAAACCCGTTGCCCTTCGGGCACATAAATTATTAGATGCTGAAGACTGGAGTGCCATCAGCTTTAGCTGGGCTGGAAATACAAAAAAACTAAAAGCCTACTATTACCGTATACAAGGAAAAAACTTTTTGATCGAATACGATAACTCCCAAAATAATGGAAATCATATCCACGTTGTATGGAGGGAGTTTAACGGTGATTTTGGCAAAGACATAATCCGCGAACATTATCAAAAAGAAGGGCATTAGACTTTAAATCTTTGGGAGTACTATCCTTTCCCTTTTGCCTAAGGTTTTAATTTCCAGTTTTAAGGCCGCTTTTGTAAAGTGGGTGTCAAATTTACAGTATATGTTTAGGGAATTTTCACCATTCTTTAATTTAAAATCTTCAGGGCAAACCTTTATGCTTTTTATTAGATTCCATTGGGAATTCAAAACCCACAGTTCTTTTCCACCGCTATATTGTAATCTTTGACCTTTTTCCAAAACCAAGGGTAAAGCTATTTTTTTGTAATTATTGATCTCCAAACTGATCTCGCTCAGTCCAGCTTTTTGTGAGCTAATGACAAATTGAAGCGGCTGTTCGGAACCGGGATTTTGAAAGTCAAAAGTAGAATACAAAGGCTCTCCTGGTTGGCTAACTTTCTTTTGGTGGGTAAAAATATGAGCGTGGACAGCCTGCCATGACCATGAATTACCGTCAATTCTTTGGAGAGTAAACTCTTTGTTATTGTCTCGCATATCGGATTTTTGTTTCTCGGTAAATACGTTGGCAAGTCTGAGTTTTTCCCAATCCCCTAACTTATCCAAAATCACATCTGAATTCCCATTTTGAGCAATACTTTCCGGGTCTGCAACCAAAGCATAACCTGCGGTATAGCCCGCGGATTTGGCTAACATCCATTCGATGTCTTCCAAACTGGTTTCTGAAGTCATCTTAAACCATCCCAACATCCCGGGCATAAAATTACGTTTGAAATAGGCTTGATTATTAAATCGGTAATGGGTTTGGCTTTCGCGAAAACCAGCGTACCACGGTTCGCCCCAATTCATTCTAGAATAAATGTGCCAGAAAAAATGGTTGGTTCTACTGGCATCGATGATCATGTGATCTTTCAGTTCGGGAGCCAAAGCATTGTACCAAGTATAAGGCATAAGGGATTCCCCGTAAGTACCCAATCCAGTTGAGCGGTTCCCTTCTAGGCCATCAAATGAAATCTGTCTTAGACCCGTTCTGCTGTAAAGCTCGGCTAGGGTTTTAGACATCTCTATGGTCAAATCGGCTTCGGTCAAAAAAACCTTATAACCATGGTCCAATAATTTTGAAATTTTAGCTCCAGCTCTGTGGGCTGAGGCTTGCGTGCCAAAAGCCGCCCGCTGACAATCCAACAACCGCCATGGGGCAACCACCGAGACACCGCCGTAGCGAATCAACTCCTTCCCTAAAACAACAGTTTTAAGATTGTTATTTTTCATTTGGTTAAAAAAGACCGGTGAAGCAATTTCAATTTCGGTATCAGCCTTACCTATAGATTTAGTAAGTAGCGAACTCCCGACCTTGGCCAATCTTGGATCAGGAATGGGCGTAACATAGGGGTCGTTGGTAGTGATAAAATTGGACAGGCAATGAGTACCCATTTTAATACCTTTCGCCTCCGCTTTATCGACACAATTTTTTAGACTCGCTAACCCATTGGGAAACTCTCCTTTATAGAGGTCAAAATGCCCCCAATTTTCAAAGGTTTTTCCATAGTGATACAAATACTTCAATCCTGCTTTTAAAGTTAGTGCAATGGCGTCATCCACGTTTTCTTCGGTAAAGCTGGTAATTAAGTAAGCGGCATTGGCATTAGGGGAGGTTTTTACCCACTCTCCATCAATCATAGGGTGGGGTAAGCCTTCTCGGATTTCGACAGTCCCTAAAGTTTCCAGTGCTTTATCCACAACACACCCAAAAAGGGCAATTTTCGAACCCATCACACCACCATCTTCGTAGGGAGGCGCAACAATTTTTTTATGGTCAAAATCTTCAACTATACGCGCTTTACTACGGTTACGACTATAGGCTTGTAAGCTACTGCCATAGGGAGTAGGTCTTGCCGCTTCCACTCGGTATAAAACTCCTTCATTTTTAGGGGCGACCATGTCGGTACTGTTCTTCGAACGGAAAAAATCCAACTGGGGCATGCGATCGCTTTCATACCATGGATAACCCCCAAGGGTTTTAATATTAAGGGCTTGAATCCCCAAGGCAAAAGTCTCTCCCCTAACTACTCCCACCGTCTCTCCAATTATCTTTTTGATGATAGTGGGATAGGGACCCCAAACGACTAGATCTACCTCATCTGGATTACTCAAAGCCATAAGTTCAAAAGTTATATAAGAGGACTTTTCGATAACTTTTATTTGTACTTCCCTTTGCATTTCGAATTGCATATAGAGAGTGCAACCGCTTGAAGTAGCTGATAGTGGATTTTGGAATATACCATTCACTCTAAGGGACAATAATGGTGCAATGGAGTCTTGGGCAAGATAATTTTTTCCCGTTTCCGTATTAATCAATGCAGAAACCCTACCTCGATCACTTACTTCAATTTTAAAGTTGGGGGTTGAAAAATTAGCTATAGGAGTCTCCGTTCTCAAAGAACAGGAAGCCAATAATAAAATAAGGACCATAATAACCCAAAAATATTTTTTCATATAATGGCTTTAGTGTGTTTTTAAAAAACTAATACAAGATAAATTATTCTTTTATTATTAAATCTCTCAACCTAAATTGTTATTCAGCCTAAAGATTTAATTAATTGCTAGGTTTATCTTACAACTTCTTCATTCAATAAGCTAAACATAATAGCATTAGTATTCCTAACACCGAAAAAAATCTTGAAAAATTTAGTAGCTTATGGCAGTAAAATAGATTTGGGAGCTATTCAATACTTAATAAATAAAGAGAATTAAAAATGCAAAAGTCCGATCAATATACACATTTAAAATTATCGGCTTTTACAAAATAGGATTTGTAATTTTTAGCCTTTGGGTCTTTACAACCGCAGAGGTTGAGTAATTCGATATTCTTAAAATCAATCGGATGGCTTTCTGCCTGTAGAGAGATATAGCCTTCAGTAAGTATTTTCCCTGATTGAGCGATCCAAATGTCTTTGCTTTGCACTACCCCTCTTGAGGTCCAGTCTTTTTCTCCCAATTTAGGATTGGTAAAACCGCCTCCAATTTGTGGGAATTGATATTTCAGAACGGTATCGTTTTCAATGATATGTGCAATGCTTTCCCCGCCCATTACAATCACCTCGACATTTACCCACTGGTCTCCGTGATAGGTTTTGGAATTGGAATTTATGCAATGGCGATCGTCCAACTTTCCATTTAGTACCAATGCCGTTCCAGGGGTACAGACATTCCCAGTGGTGCGTTCGCCAGTATCCAGTCCACCGAGAAGTTGAATTTCTATAGAAACTGGAAAATACTGACCATAGTCATTACTTTCAGCCGATTGGGAATGTAACATGATCCCACTGTTGCGGACATTCCAATTCTCTCCGCCCTTGACCTGCTGTCCAGTAAATCGGTAGTCGAACCGAAGCTTGTAATAGGAAAACGGTTTTTTAAAATGCATATGTGCATAGGCATCATCGAAAGTATTGTAGGCGTCATAAGCAATGCGGATCATTCTGTCCTTTACGCGAAAGGTATTTCGGAAGTTGACATCGAGGTCCTGATTGGCAAATTTGATCGTCCAATCTGATAAGTCTTCACCATTAAAAAGTGCAATCCATTCCTCCTGATCTGAGATATTATTGTACTGACAGGCGTAGAATCCAAAGAGAAGAAAAATATAAAAGTTATAATGCATCATAATTTTCAAATTAATAAAATACAGCTAATGAATGGTCAAAAAAAAGAGTTTTCCTATATGAAGCGCACACTGTAAGTGTTGCCAATAATTCAATTAAAACATCCATTTATGTTATGTCTATAATAAAAATGAAGTATTTTTTTTGAATTTCTAAAAGAATGATAAGGATTTCCAAATTATTTTTTGAAAACTTAAGTATTACATAAATTTAATTTTGATTTCTCGAAAAAGAAATTAATTATTTGTTTTTGTTATTCCCCGCTTTTAAAAAGCGGGGTTTTTTGTTCTACCACTATTTTTAGGGTTTCTCCTGCATATAGCTTTACCTCAATCCCTTCTATTAATTGCTCACCGATATAGGTCCCTGATAAGTTTTTTTGGGAGGCTGTAATGCGATATTGTAATATTGGGTCAAGGGTAAACCATTCTGGGAACTGATTGATTCTAGGATAATCTACAGGCAGGTTTAAAATATTTTTGTGTCGCTTTTGATCAAAAAATAATTGGCCATGCCATTCCTCTTCTGAAGAGAGAACAAAATAAGTTCCCCTCTCGGAGGGGACAGCCCCCAAACGCAGTTGGTCGTTCCATGGAGACACTCGCGCACCTTGCGTTTTCCATAACCCATACATCAGGGCCGTACGGGCAAAGTTGCCATCGCCATGCCAACCTTCAATGATGCCATCGTCTTGTTGCATCCCAAACATAACCTCTATCTCACTGTCAATCCATTTACTCAACTGAGTATTGTTTTCCCTATTCAAGATATTGATTCCACTTTCTAGCGCATCGGCATAACCATCATGACTACCAAGAGGGCCTTGATCCCTATTAGGTTCCCAGTTGTAATTTCGGTAATCGAGATTAAGTGCTTCAAAAGGCTTTCGTACCGCTTGAATGTATTCTGTTTTTTTGTCCACCAAATAAACGGTATAGTAAGCATTTAGGATGTAGCCCCAGGTATCGGCGATGCGATCGTCTACTACCGTTTGCGTTTTAAGATTAATGGCATTGTAAAAAAGCCCATCGGAATTTCTGCCATAAACCAATATGATATCCAAAAGTCGGTAGAAGGGCGACCGATAGAAATCGGCTTTAGGGTTCCCCAACCAATGTAATGAGAAAAAAAGCTCACTCAATCCGCCTATGATCTCAGAGCCGTGATCCCTTAATTTAAGGTATTCAATTTGAGAAAAATCCGTTTCCAATAAGTAATGATCGGCGATCTCAATCGCCCAATTGAGGTATTTCTCCTCTCCTGTCATCCAGAAGACTCGTGTAAGAACTTGCAACATTTCCCCATTGATTTCTGCCACAACTGAGGATCGACTAAAGTACTGTTCCAAGTCTTCAAAATCTTTTGTAATTGAGGAAAGGGCCTCCAAAATCTCCATCATACGGTCTTGCCACGGGGAAGACCCCATTAGTTCGTTAAGGGGGATCAATCCATCTTTTAGATATTCCGATGCACCAAAAATTAACTGTCCTTTATTAACGGTGGTTTCCTTAAAATCCTTTTTGGAAAAGACGTAAACATCAGGCAACACCCCCACCCGGGAGGTAAGTTTTTTTTCTTGGTAGAGTATGTTCAAAAGTGGACCATTTAACAGGGAATCCTCCAATAGATAGGCCGTAAGTACCATAAAGGGATAGTTATCCGCAGCCGCATTGGCGGGGTCCCAAAAGTCTAACTTCGAATCAAGATTGGAAGGGATTAATCCGCTTTCGGGATCGACTTTTTTGAGCCAAGCTCGAGTAAAATCCAAGCTTCTTTTAAAACTTTCGTGTGAACTTTCCCCATTTTCAATCGCTTGTTTTACATATTCATCATCAAAAACTTCAGGGGATTGACAAGCTACAAATAGCAATACAAATAATTTAGATATAATATTGATTGTCATATTTAACTATAAGTATAACAAACCTTTAGTTAAGATATATTCTTTTAAATGACCTATGTCATCTATAAGGTGATCGGGACGTATTTCAGACTTTTGAAAAAGACTCTGCCTGAATTTTCCTGTTTTAACCAGAAATGTGGTGTAGTTCATTTTTTGTGCCCCTCCAATATCGTTGATCAAATCATCCCCCACCATGGCGATTTCTTCTCCTTTGAAGTTTAGCCCTTGGGAGGCCAATTCAAAAAAATCCTTTTCGGGTTTACCCACTACTATAGCGGTGGTCTCGGCAGCGTGTTCCAATGCAGCGACAAACGCCCCGCTGTCAAGGGTGAGGCCACTTTCGGTTTGGAAATAACGACCTTTATGCAGGGCGATCATCTCCGCCCCTTCGAGTAACTGGTTCATCAGTCCATTGAGTAAAGGATAGTCCCATGAGGTTCCAATATCCCCAATGACTATGGCCTCAGGTGGATCTGTGGTCGTATCAAAATCTTGGTAATCGGATTGAGCCTCTGCTCTAAGCACTAAGCGACAACGATTAAACCCATGCTTTTTGAGATACAATACTCCTGCGTAGTTGGCACTAACCAATTCGTTTTCTTGAACCCGAAGTCCCAAACGGTTAAGTTTTTCAGCGAGTTTTTTTCTAGGTAAGGTAGTATTGTTTGTGATAAAATGGTATGGGATCTTATGTGCTTTTAACCATTCCAAAAATTCATTTGCCCCCGGGAGCAACTGCTCGTCTAAGTAAAATACCCCGTCTAAATCAAATAAAAAAGCCTTTATCATCGGATGCGTATTGTGCTTTATTAAAAGTAAAATATAAATGGAAAGTAGGAAAATCTTATTTTAAAGCCTATAATTTTATGGTTTTTAAGAATAAAATCTCTGAGCGAAAAACGATTTTTCGGTTAAAAAATGAGCTTTTTGGGTCAATTTAAATTTTTTTAAGAGTTTTTTTAAAGATTTTTTGAAAATTGATTTTGTGGATTTTGGGAGTTTTTTAATAGTAAACAAGTTTTATTAATTTAGCGCCATTATTTATGGGAAAGAAAATTATAAAATGCAGTCAGTGTTATCAGGAATTCGAAACGGGTTTCGAGTACCGTATGCATTGGGAAAGGCACCTCGATGAGTATTTCAAAAAAATCAAAAAGCAGGACATTCCCTTCAAGGATTAACTTAATTCATATTTTTACTTACTTCTCAACCAATTGGACCAATCTTGTGATTGCTGTTCCTTTTTGATGCGTTCCACCACTTCATGCTTTTCGAGGAGGGGGTGTTTTTCTCCCCGGGAAGTAAGGTGAAATTGGGCGCACTCAACACAAAGATAGTAACTCAGTGCAGGTTTATTGAACCGGATATGGGAGCGAATTAAGGCTTCTGCAGCTTCGGCTTCGGTATAATATTGATTTTTTTTTGTGCTACAATTCATAGTCTAAATTTGTAATTCAATCAAAAAAGTAGTGAGGAAACCCCAAAAAGTCCCCGTAGCCATACTCACTATGGCCAAGACCACTGCATGTGGCATTAGCTTTTCGTTATAGGCGGAGGCAAGTGCAGGAGAGGTGGATATACCCCCTATATTAGCCATCATGGCAATGGGGCCCCAAGCCATGGAGATTTTGAGTTTGTAGTTAAAATAAGCAATCACCAGTAAGTTGATGATCATCCAGTTAATCATAAAGAGGACTAAGACAAAAGGTAATTCAAAGTCATTGAACTTAAGCTTGAGTCCCAAAATGGACATTATGAGAATAATTCCTATTGAACCTATTTTGAGGTTGACATTAAAAGACCAAAACTTGAGAACATTTCCAATCACCAAGCCTAAAATAGATAAAACGATGACATTAGTGATAAAACTAAAGTTCATCACCACCACAACAGCCGTGACCAAGACTGCAATCAATACGGACAAATAGAGGTTTTTGGGTTTTGTCTTATCCTCTGGTTGCTCCTCTATTAAGGTAATGGATTGAGAGATTTTCAATTTTTTGTTGAATTCCTCTGTTCTTCGGATGATTTGAAACAAAAAAATCATGACAATGTTTTGGATCATATTGTCCAAAAGCAATACCGATAGGAAAAGGCCTTCGCGAACAGCTACGTATTCTTTGAGGACTAACATACTAGAGCTGCCTCCGATCCAACTCCCCACGATGGGGATAATGCCCCGCCACAAATCGGCCATTTCCTTGCTTCCCATAAAGTAAAGTTGGAATAAGAGTGAAGGAATCACTGCGATGGTAAAAGAACCAATAAAAAACAACATCAGGGGTTTGAGACCTACAATTTTCAATTGTGCCAAAGACATGGAACTCATGATGCAAAAAATGGTAATAGGATATATATAGGCTTTACTCCAATCGTGTAATACTATGTTTTCGAGCGAGAGATCAAAAATAAAAGACAGTACCCCCGGAATGAGAAAGGTCAGCAATATGGCGGGCAACCAATGGAGAATTTTTTCAACTATTTTATTCTTAACCTTAGCGATCCACATTACAAAGATCGATACGGTCAGGGCAATGAATAGGCCCAATAAATTGGAGTGGTCCAAAATTGATCTATTTAATTAATAAATACTAAAGTTTCCCAAAAGGACATAAATAAGGAGCGTAGCTAAGACCAAAAAAGCCGAAAAACTCTTAGTGTAATTCCATCCCTTCATTTCTACGATTTGCAAATCTTTAATTTTAAATGGTTTTTTATTGGGAATATAGTAAGAAATTAATCCCATCACGCTCATATTAAGGATAAATTCAATGCCCCATATGTGGACAAAATGCAGGTCGACCTTAAATATAAAGATACAACCGATATAGAAAGCCAAGCCAATCAAGAGGGCTGCTTTGGCTGCCAAGGCAGAAATCTTAGGTAAGAAAAATCCCGCCAACATGATTGAGGCAATGGGGATAAAGAAAATACCATTGAGTTGTTGAAGTAGCTGATACAAACCGTCAGGAGCGTTGGCGACCAAAGGTGCTACGATAATGGCAAATAGCGCCAAAACAGCTGAAGTGATTTTTCCTACTTTAACCAATTGGGTATCACTGACCTGTGAGTTGATGTGGCGTTTGAAAATATCGATACTGAAAATGGTAGCAGCACTGTTCAAAACACTATTGAAAGTGCTCAAAACTGCTCCCATAACCACAGCAGCAAAAATACCTACAAAACTTACAGGTAATACTTTTTTGATTAGCTCAGGGTAGATCATGTCTTGACGGTCATAGAATAGATCGCCATAATAGTAAAAGCCGATGACCCCAGGGAGGATAATAATTGAAGGGACCAATATCTTGAGCAGTGCCGTAAGTAAGAGTCCCTTTTGAGCTTCTTTGAGATTTTTGGCCCCTAGGGCACGTTGGATGATCATCTGGTTCATGCACCAAAAATAGATTTGATTGATTATGAGGCCTGTGAAAAGAACCTCAAAAGGCATTACTGAGTCTTTAGCTCCGATGACATTGAATTTTTCAGGAGCGTGTTGGTAAACCATACTGAGTCCATCCATGGGGTTGCCTTCTCCGATGCTGAGCAATGCCGAAAAAGGAATAGCCAAACCCCCAACCAAAAGACCGTAACCATTAAGAGTATCGGATACCGCTACAGCTTTTAGGCCTCCAAAAATAGCGTAGAGGGAACCGATAAGACCTATCGCCCAGATAGTGATGTTCATGCCATGCTCTTGTGACACATCGAGTAATTCGGAAACATTGAAAATACTTTCCAAATTGATTGCACCTGTGTACAATACTATTGGTAAAAGGGTAACAATAAAAGAAATCATGAGGAAAAAAGCGACAAAGGAACGAGTGAGTCCATCGAAGCGGTTTTCGAGAAATTGGGGTATAGTTGTCAATCCCATTTTGAGGTATTTAGGAACAAAATATACGGCGGTTAGGATAAGTGCTAAGGCAGAAGTAACCTCCCAAGCGATGATGATAAAACCATTTTTATAGGAGGATCCATTCATCCCGATTAGGTGTTCGGTGGAGATATTGGTCAACAACATCGACCCGGCAA
>MDTB01159738.1_pt1 | contig 11103 bp, 5 predicted proteins | sample 811161 | NCBI WGS metagenome assembly MDTB01 (sample SAMN05326650, study PRJNA326480) | marine metagenome | isolation source: seawater | place: Mediterranean Sea | collected 2009
TCACCATCTTTAGATTTTAAAATTGGAAACTTTTATAGATTTAATCAAAATGATTCTACCAATTATCATCATCAATTATTATTTTATTATGATGCTTCAAAATCATTACAATTTACAACAAATGTTACTACTAATGGTACAGCAGGATATTCTGGAGCATATACTGAAATTGAGGTAACCGAAGATACACCAAGTAAAATTTACTATCAATGTATTAATCATGGTTATATGGGGAATTATGGTGCAGTAGAGATATCAATTGATAATTTAACAATTAAAGAAATAGGATATTTAAATGGAGTAACATCAGATTTACAAACACAAATTAATAATTCAAGTTCTCCATGGATTAATTTGAACAATAACTTATATTATAATAATGGAAATATTGGTTTAGGTACAACAAATCCATCATCATTACTTGATTTATCAGGAGTTGCTAAAGATACGATAATACAAACTTGGTCTTATGTTCAAGGAACCAATAATTATGGACATTTAACACTAAGATCACCTGCTTCAAGTACGAGTGATCCTTGGATTATTCAAACAAGTAATTCACTAAAATTTTTATGTAATAGTAATATTGGGTTATTTATTAATGAACATGGAAAAGTATCAATTAATCATGATAATCCAACTGAATATCTTGATATATCAGGAAACATTAAATTAAATGGATCAATAAAAACATCAACAATAGAATTAAATCAAACTCAAATTGGATATCTAGATGGTATTAGTAGTAATCTACAAACACAAATAAATAATTTACAATCTAATGATACTTCATTGGCAACACAAATATCAAATATTGATCAATCAAAATGGACAGAAAGTGGTAATAATATTTACACAAGAGTAGGTGCAGGTAATGTTGGAGTAGGGTTAAATAATCCAGCATATAAACTAGATGTTGTCGGAGATATTAATTTTACTGGAAATTTACTAAAAAATGGAAATGCTTATAGTAGTAGTTCTGGTTCATTATGGACATCTTCAGGAAGTAACCTGTATTTTTCTGGATCAGTAGGTATTGGAAATACAAATCCAGATTTTAAGTTAGATGTTAGTGGAAAAGGATATTTTAATGACTCTATTTCAATTAAATCTGCTGGTGATGTACCTACTGAAGAATCAGATTTACTTATTGGAACAAATAGCTCTTTTAATACATTTCCATCTTCATCTAATAGAATTAGTTATAGAACTCCAGGTCATGGAAGATATTTTACATGGAAAACAAATGATCCTGACGGAACTTTTTCGGATTTACAACTATTAATTAATTTTAGTCCTTCATCAATTATGACATGGAGAAACAATTACAGAGTTGGTATTAATAATAATACACCAGCATATACATTAGATGTTATTGGAGATATAAATTTTACAGGAAATATGTATAAAAATGGATCAGTTTATGGATCTGGAGGAGGATCATCATCATTATGGTCAAACAATGGAGGAGATGTTTATTATAATTCTGGAAGTGTAGGAATTGGAACAACAACACCAACATCAGGATTAAGTGTAGTTGTTGATGGAAGAACAGACTCTAGTCACCCTCTTGGAGTTCACATGGGAAAAGATAGTAATTTAGCATTTATTGAATTATGTGAATCTACAGGAGGACTTATTGATTTTTCTACTGGTGATTCATCAAATGATTTTAATGGACGTATTTTATACAATCATTCTGGAAATTACATGTCATTTTTTACAAGTGGAAATAATGAAAGAATCAGAATAAATAGTGTAGGTAATATTGGAATAGGAAACAACAATCCTTCTCAAAAATTAGATATTGATGGTAATGTTAACTTTACAGGAAACCTATATCAAAATGGATCATTGTATACATCACCTGCAATACACAAAACTATCTATAATGTTACTGTAACTAGTAAAACATCAGATCATCCGTACTACAACAATGGAAGTACCTTAGGATATTTTATTGACAATCAACATTCTCCAGTTATACAGTTTAAGGTAGGAAAAACATACATATTTAATCAAAATGATTCTACAAATTCAAATCATCAATTAAGATTTTACAATGATGCCGCCAGATCATCGCCCTACACAACAAATGTTACATATAATGGAACTGCTGGTAATTCAGGAGCATATACTCAAATTCAAATTACATCATCAACACCAACTAAATTATATTATCAATGTGTAAATCATGCATACATGGGCAATTATGGAGCAGTAGAAATATCAATTGATAATTTGACATCAACTGAAATTAGTTACTTAAATGGTGTTTCTAGTGCAATTCAAACACAATTTACTGGATTGAGCAATTCTATTTCTTCAATAACTTCTTCTCAGTGGACAACTAATGGAACAACACTAAATTACAATTCAGGAAATGTTGGAATAGGTACTCTATCACCAAATGAAAAATTACATGTTGATGCTGGAAATATATTAATTAGTAATACATCATCAAGACAACCACAAATAATATTAGAAAAGGTAAATGCTGAAAATAATGTAATTATCGAATATGATGGAAGTAGTTCAACGCCTTCTTCTAATTACTTATCTTTTTTTAGTGGAACAAGTGGGTGGTCAACAAAAGGATCATCACTTAATATAATACCAAATAATGGAAGAGTAGGAATAGGTACTATATCCCCACAATCATTATTAGATGTTAATGGAGTTATTAGGGCATCCTATGATACTAATACTGCTTCTTATTTTGGTCGTGTTGGAATCGGTGGAGGAATTAATGGAGGTAATGATTGTGCTGATTTTGGACATGTTGATCATTATTCTGAAAATAATTATGCCTTAAGACAAAATAGTTCAGGAACAACTATTGTTAATGCTCCATCTAGTTCTTCAGGTATTCAATTTAATATTAATAATTCTTCTCGAATGGTTATAAATGCAAATGGAAGAGTTGGTATTGATGTTTCTAGTCCTGGATATAAATTAGATGTCAATGGCGATATTAACTTTACTGGTAGTCTATTAAAAAGTGGAGGTTCGTTTAGTATTTCTCATAAAACATCTTTTAATGTTACCGTTAGTGGTAAAACTTCAAATCATCCATATTCTGGAAACGGATCAGGGTTGGGATATTATATTGATGGAGAAGAATCACCAGTTTTACAATTTAAAATTGGTAAAACATATAGATTTAATCAAAATGATTCTACAAATAGTAATCATCCATTTAGATTTTATAATGATGCAGGAAAATCAAGTCAATATACAACTGGAGTAACAATATCTGGATCAGCAGGAAGTTCTGGAGCATATGTCGAAATAACTATTTCTAATTCAACACCAACTAAATTATATTATCAATGTGTAAATCATGCATACATGGGTAATTATGGAGCAGTAGAAATATCAATAGATAATTTGACATCTACTGAAATTGGGTATTTGGATGGTGTATCAAGTAGTATTCAAACTCAAATTAATAATATTTCATCAACCTCTGATGATAGAGTAAAGCATAATGAGATTATTTTAACAAATGCATTAGATGAAATTAGAAAATTAGTACCAAAAAAATATTTTAAAACAGAAAAATTATATGAAGCTAATTATGATTTTGTATTAGATAACTCAAATAATCCTATCGATTCTAGTGGAAATTTAGTAGATTGTATTGTTGAAGCTGGATTTATAGCTCAAGAAGTATTAACTATTCAAGATTTATCATTTAGTGTTGTTGAACCTAGTAATCAAGATAGTCCATATAGCATCAGATACAATAATATATTGACATATACTGTTGCTGCATTAAAAGAATTAGATGAATCTTTAACTTTAAGTAAAGATAAATTAAATAAGAAATCTGAAATAGAAACAAAATTACAAAATAAAGTAAAAAATTTAGAAAAAAAATTAGGAGAAGAAAAGACTAAAGTTAAAACATTACAATTTCAAATGCAAGATGTTTTGAATAGATTACAAGAACTAGAGGCTGATAAAAGTTGAATCGTAAACACTTAAAGATTTGACATTTAGAATATATTAATGGCAGACACAGATAGTAAAAAGCATTTGTCCCTCGTAGTTTGTGGCCATGTCGACGCCGGAAAATCGACAACAACAGGTCACCTAATTTTTAAACTTGGTGGTATCTCTGAGAGAGAGATGAGTAAACTACAGGAGGAAGCAGATAGAAATGGAAAAAGTTCATTTGCTTTTGCATATTATATGGATAAAAACAAACAAGAAAGAGAAAGAGGTGTAACAATCGATTGTACTACAAAAGAATTTTTTACAGATAGTTATCATTATACCATTGTTGATGCTCCTGGTCATAGAGATTATGTCAAGAACATGATCACTGGAGCTGGTTGCGCTGACGTGGCACTATTATTGGTACCTGCTGAAATGGGTGGTTTTGAAACAGCAATTAAAAAGGGAGATCATAAATCAGGTGAAGTTCAAGGTCAAACCAGACAGCATGCTAGACTATTAGGTCTACTTGGCGTTGAGCAATTGATTGTTGGAGTAAACAAAATGGATACAGTAGATTGGAGCGAACAAAGATTCAATGAAATTAAGGAAGAGATGACCACTATGATTAAGAATGCAGGTTTTCCTCCAAAAAAAGTACCATTCATTCCATTCTCCGGTTTTCAAGGAGAAAACTTGGTAAATCCAACTGACAAAATGCCTTGGTATAAGGGATGGAGTGCTAACCTTAACAAAGAAACAGTTCAACAAGGTGTTACTTTGTTAGATGCTCTTGAAAAACTTGCAAAACCACCAAAAAGAAATACCGAAGGTAAAGTTAGAATTCCAATTAATGGAGTTTACAAGATCAAAGGTGTTGGAGATGTAATTACAGGAAGAGTTGAACAAGGTGTAATTAGACCAAATGATGTGGTTGGAGTATGTCCAAGAGGACTGAAGAACTTGAAGATCTTTAGTGTTGAGATGCATCATAAGTCTATTGCAGCAGCTTATCCGGGGGATAATGTTGGTTTGAATGTAAAAGGTTTGGATAAAGGAAATCTACCAAAAGTAGGAGATGTATTTTACGTTGAAAAAGAAGGAATTATTATGCCAGTTAAGAGTTTTGTAGCACAAGTAGTTGTGCAAGAACATCCTGGTGAACTAAAAGTTGGTTTCTCACCATTGATTCATGTTAGAACTGCAAAGTCATCTTGTAGAATGTCTGAGATTAAATGGAAGACTGGTAAGTCAACTGGTGGTGAAAAGCAAGAAAATCCATTGTTCTTGAAAGCTGGAGAGAGTGCTGAAATTGTATTTGAACCTAAACAACCTTTCTATCTTGAATCATTTGAAGATTGTCCAGGTCTTGGTAGAGTTGCAGTTATGGACTCTAATAGTTTGGTCATGCTTGGTAAGGTTATGTCAGTTGAATACAAGACTGAATAAGTATAATCCTAACTTTTTTTTAGAAATATAAATAACAGTAGTTGAATCGATTCACTATTTGAATCAAATGAAAAGACTTTATAATAAAAAATTGAAATATTATTTATTATACAGTATAATTAGTTCTTAAAATAATGGGATCTAAAACTCTAAGAGAATTTTTAATCAAATTTATGGAAGATTTAAAAAAAATATGTGGAATAGATAATGATATTCTTAGAAATAAATTATCAACTATCTTGGAAAATTGTGTAAATTCGATTATGAATGAATTTATTGAAAATTATTGTAAAATCTCGAATTTGAATGAATTTATTGAAAATGGTTGTGAAAAACTTAAAAATTCAGTAAATAAAACCCGTTCATACTTTTTAAAAATTTTAAGAGATTGCTCTTCTGAAAGTGATAAAGATAATAGGAATAAACTGCAAAATCATTTCCTAGAGGTAATTCAAAGTAAATTAGATATTATTAATCAAAGAGCTTCATCAAGAGAATATAATGAATCTGAATCATTTAGAAAAAAAATACGTCTTAGTAGTCCGTATTCATTAAATAGTAGTAATTCAGAAAGAAAAAAAAAACGAGATGATAACATAGATTTTCTAATTAACTTTTTTAAAATCAAGGAACATGAAGAAATATACTGCTTAGAATATAATAAGAAAAAAAGTAAGGATACAAGATTGTTGATTAGATGTAGATGTGGTACTGAATGTAATCCTGATAATAATCATTATTGGCAGGCAGAAGCTGAAAGTAAAAGAGCACTAGAAATAGTTTATTTTTATAATAATTTGAATGATAATGATAATGATAATGATTTTACTGTAATAGAGCATCTCGTAGAAATTATTAAGAATGGAAAAAAAGTTTATATTTACATGGGTATTTTGACTCCACTGAATCAACTATTGGTAATAATTATATCAAGATTTAAAAATAAAATTAATCTGATGTCACAATCAGATGAAGTATCATATAAAAATTGTGTTAACTTTATTGATAAATATATAAATAAGCTGATTAATAAATCATCAGAAATTAGACAATCGCAAAGAGATTTTGCACACGAACTAGAAAATCATGATTACGGTGATACATGTACACCCATTGATCCTACAGATATCACAATAATCAGTGTTTTAGAAAATGAATCAAATAATGAATCTAATCCATATGAAATTGGTTATAGTGGCATATGTACAACTATTGAGCCTGCTAATTATATTACATATGGTAAAAGGAATAGACCTTATAAGTTATCTTCTAGCTCTTCCAAAGACTCGATGATTCCATGAAAATTAGAATATAGTAATTAGATTACTGACCTTCCTTTATTTTCTTTCCAATCCTGTTCGGACCGATCAACTTCTTCATTTCTCGTAACCATACTTTTTATAATATATGATTTCATAGATTCTTTTTCCATTAAATTTAACATACTATTAGAGTCTTTAGGAAAACAAGTTCCACCAAATCCTTTTATACCATCAGGACCAGGAACTTTGCTATGACTAGGACCAATTCTTTTATCTAATACTGCTAGCTTCCTAACATTTTCATAATTAATTGATTTAATATTACAATATTCTTCCATTTCACAACAGAAACTTACTTTTAAAGCTAAAAAATTATTTCTAAACATTTTAATCATTTCTGCTTCTTCATTTGAAACAAAAGTTATTGTATTATAATAAATTTTATTATTATAGTAACTTAAATTAAATAGTTCAATGATTTTGTTTTTAAAAATTTCATCTTGTGTTTTATTTTTTAATCCAAATATCCAATTCTCACAATGTCTGAAATCAAATTCAAAATTCTTTTCAGTCAAAAATTCAGGCATAAAATAACAGTTAAGTCTAGAGCTAGTTCCAGGAGGTATAGTAGATCTTATTACCACAAGCTTTTCATCTAAATTAACATATTTAGAAATATTCTCAACCACTTTTTCGACAATACCTAAATAACAACTACCATCTTTATTCATAGGAGTTGGAACAGAAATAAATATAATTTCAGTTTTACATATATCTTTTAATGATGTTCCCAAAGGATAACACAAATCAGGATTAATGTCATACATGATAATATCAACATCATCACACTTGAGGATATTAGTTGCTTTTCCAACAAATCCATTTCCTATAACACCAATTTTCATTATAATATTATTTTTATAATAAAAAAATTTGAAACACAATAATATTATGCCACTAAATTTTACTAATTCGTAATGAAAGAAAGAGAAACCTTTATTGCAATAACGGGATGTTCACACGATGAAGTTGACCAATGGTTTCAATTAGGTGACAATGATTTAGATAGGTCCGTAGAATTATATTATAATATGAACAATATAGATACAACAGATGTATCAAATATAGTACAAGAAAATCAAAAAACAGATTTAGATCATGATGATAAAATAAGAAAACCAGATAAAATCAAAAGACAAAAACTACTAGAAAGTGATGATGAATATGAAATGGAAAATACAGTAGAATCTGTATTTGGTGAAAATATTAATCCAACAACAGATCATATAAGATTTCAAGGAGATTTTGATTCAGCTAAGAAATTCTCTAAAAAAAATAAAAAATTATTAATAGTAAATTTACAAATGGAAGATAATTTGAATTCAATGAATTTAAACCGTATTATTTGGAAAGATGAATTAGTGACTTCAATAATTAAAGAAAAATACATATTCTTACAGTATTATTATAAAAATAAAATTTGTCAGCAAATCTCTAGTTTTTATAATATTTATGAATTTCCTTCTATATTTATAATTAATCCATTAACAGGATCTTTAATATGGAAAAGTTTAACAACAGAAATTTTAAAAGCTGATCTACTCTCAGTGATTAGTGGATTTAATTTTGAAGCTGAAGATATATTTAAGTCACTAGAACAATTGTCCTGTAAATCAATATTAAATCAAGATGTTGAATTGCCAGTAATTATTGATAATGATAGCATCATAATTAATGCAGTACTGAACGGTAAAAGATTAGAAATTGTAACTTCTATAGAATATGATCTAAAACAGTTTGCATTACAAATTGCATCAATATTAAATCAAAATGATAGTAACATTGATAAGTTTGATGTACTTTGGGATTTTCCACAAAAGCATCTTATTTCTGAAATAAAAAATAATTTAAATGAATTACCAAAATTAAAAGATTATGATTATAAAAAATTTAGATTCAATATTAGACTCACAAGTTAGTTTAAACAATAAAAAATATATTAACTATTAAATAATGAGGTTTTTATATTTAATAAGCCAGTTTCTTGTTGTTTTTTCACTAAAACCACATATCCCTCTTAGCACAAATTTTAGACCATCTGAATTAATAAATAAATTCTCAGGACAACCTATTGGATCTCCATGGGGTTATACTGAATTTATGGATAAATTAGAGAAAAGTAAAATTGATGCAGTTTCTTTATTAGGTAATCACAAAGATAATTTAGTAGCAATAGATAGTAACTATGAAGGTGTTGATAACATAAAACCAGACAATCTTCATTTTGTAAAAATATTACCAGACACTTACAACTTTGTTATCGAACAATTAACAAAGTCACATGTAAATACAGATGTATTTGAATTACCACCAAGTATTTTTGAAATGATAGGTAAATTTGGAAGTACTGCATTCCAAGTAATGATATTTTTAGTAATTGGAAGTTATATTTACCAAATTTTGGCTGGATTTCCAGGTGGAACAAATCCAATGAATTCTATTAATGATAAAATTAATGGTATACAAGCTTCTGGTGAGGTTATCAATAGTGAAGAAATATCAACTTCATTTGAAGATGTAGCAGGATGTGATGAAGCAAAATTTGAATTAACAGAAATTGTTGATTTTTTAAAAAATCCAGATAAATATGCTGATGCCGGTGCAAAAATACCAAAAGGTGTATTATTAGAAGGAAACCCTGGAACAGGTAAAACATTATTAGCAAGAGCAGTTGCCGGAGAGGCAGGAGTTCCATTTATATCTGCAAGTGGATCAGAATTTATTGAAATGTTTGTTGGTGTTGGTGCAGCAAGAGTAAGAAATCTTTTTGATAAAGCAAAATCAGTTGCTCCATGTGTAATTTTTATTGATGAGATAGATGCTGTAGGAAGACAAAGAGGAGCAGGTGTTGCAGGAGGTAATGATGAGAGAGAACAAACACTAAATCAAATATTAACAAATATGGATGGTTTCGAAACCGATACAGGTATTGTAGTCCTTGCAGCAACAAATAGAATTGATATTTTAGATAATGCTTTAACTAGACCAGGAAGATTTGATAGAAAAATTAATGTGCCATTACCAGATTTGGAAGGAAGAATAAGGATTTCAGAAGTTCATTTCAAAAATAAAAAGATAAAAGAAGATGTAGATTTAAATGAAATTGCAAGTTTAACTAGTGGATTTTCAGGAGCTGATATTGCGAATCTTGCAAATGAAGCAGCTATTTATTCAGTTAGAAGAAATCAAACAAATATTAGTAGAGAAAATATATTAGATGCTTATGAAAAGATAACAATTGGTATTACATCTAATGTACAAGAAAAGGATGAAAAGGTTATTGATTTAGTATCATACCACGAAACAGGTCATGCTTTAACTGCAGCATTATTCCCAGAATTTTTTGATGTTAGAAAAGTTACGATAAATGCAAATAAAGGAGGAGCTGGAGGTTACACTTTATTTACACCTAAAGACAGATTTCAGAAATATGCTACCAAAAAATATATGTTAGCTAATTTAATTGTAGCATTAGGAGGAAGAGCAGCTGAAATTTATTTATATGGTAAAAATAGTAAATCTGAATTTGATCAACTAGTGTTTAATGGATTTGATAATTTAGATGTTACTACAGGAGCATCAAATGACCTTATGCAAGCTAAGAAGATTGCAAGAAATTATATTACTCAATTTGGATTTTCTGAAACAGGGTCATATCTTTTAGATGACAGTGATCCAGATAGACCATTCTTAGGTAGAGATATGGCTAGTAATAGGGGTACAAGTGAAAGAACTAAATTCGAAATAGATCAAGAAGTTTCAAAATTGATTGATTTTGCATTAACAAAAGCACTTGATTTAATTAAATTAAACGAAAAAGCATTCCTAGATACTGTTACATTATTAAAGGAAGAAAGAATAATAAGTGGAAGTCAAATTAATGAGCTTCTATAGATAATTGACTAAGTGAATTTAAATAGATTCACTTCATTGCGAAGCAATGAATTCAACTTAATGTTTTCTAAAATAATTTGATGATTCATAAAGTGAATCTAATTATCCATACCTTCTGAACCTTGCATATCTAGCTTCCAATTTGTCATAGTCTGTATCTCTGTCTCTGCTATTGTCTCTGCCATAGACATTGCGATATTGATATTGGGAATAACCTAATCTATCGCTAATAGAACCTCTTTGTTTAGTTGGAGGTCCGTAACTTCCAGAATTATCACTTTGACGTTTCCTCATACTTGAATCATTTGGAAGATTATCCATCCAAGCGGGTAGATTTGATAGCTTAGGTCTATTATTAATACTGCTACTACTACTGGTGGTGGCTATTCTAAGTCCGGTAATATTGCTACTACTGCTACTACTACTGCTACTACTACTGCTACTACTACTGCTACTACTACTACTACTGCTACTCAAATACTTATCAACAGTATCA
>MDTB01183534.1_pt1 | contig 11103 bp, 8 predicted proteins | sample 811161 | NCBI WGS metagenome assembly MDTB01 (sample SAMN05326650, study PRJNA326480) | marine metagenome | isolation source: seawater | place: Mediterranean Sea | collected 2009
AACCGGAATCAACCATTTTTACATCAAAGAATTGGAATTGCCTAATGTTTTCAAGTAATTTCACCGACGGTTCTGTAGCAGTAAAATGAGCGCATGCCTCTCCAGCATCAGCCCCGCGAACTAAAAATTCCATTCCCAGTGTAGTCTTTCCTGAACCACAAGTACCCGATGCCAAAACTGTAGAACCATAAGGAATCCCCCCTCTAAGAATTTCGTCTAGACCATGCACACCTGTAATGCATCGGTCTCGGGAATATTGGCCGGCTGGTTGCATGGGGAACAGTTAGGCTAAATCGCTTAGGTTCATGAAGCATGCGCCCAAGTCAACTAAATTACCGATGGTTTCAATTGTTATAATCAAAACTAATTCCCGGGGCTAGGTTGTGAAGGAATAAACCAATCTGAAGAAGATGCTGGCAAGTTACCATTCCATTCTAAGGTTTGAGTTGGAGTTAGGAAAAACCCTGTATCTCCACCCCATTCAACCCTGAAAATTTCAAATGGCCTGAATTCTGAAAGTTGAGTATAGCTCAATATTACTATGCCTCCACCATCATCAAGACCACTTATCGCCCCAACACCCAAAAATCCGGATTGACCCAAATCAATCACATGAGTAGCGTTACCTATTTCTTGTGAGATTGCATCTCCTGTGAATATTGTAGTTGAATGACCTTTTAGAACACCTTCTTTGAGAAGAATATTAGTTTCTCCTGAAGGTGCAATATGGTTGAAACTCCAACCTTCTAAGGAAATGGCGAAATCATTGGGGTTGGATACTTCAATCCATTCTGGATTGCCAGAAACCGAACGAGGACTTATCTCAGTAATATGTAATGAATTGGATTTGCGCCCACCGTCATGAACTTCTAATATCAATTGGATTTTTTCAGCCCCATCTTGGAAAGTCACCGATGCACTAGAAGATGTTTGAGCGGTATTACGAGGAGTGCCGCCCTCAAATAAAACTAAATTTACTCTTGATAAATTGTCACTATCGGTAATCTTAATTTGAACATATAGACTTAGCCCGTTATCCAAGCCTAAGCCCTTTACCATTCCATCCTCAGTCACATTAGAAAGTGAATTAACTCTGTCAAAGTCCAATTTCCCACCTAACATTAGACCGACTTGAACTACGCCTTTATCCAACTCACTAGCTTCAATTTGATGCCAATCGGAGGTAGCATTTTGATAATCAAGATTTGAATCCAACATTGGAACAAACCATCCGCTATTTGATGTCATACGATCTAAGCCATTGTATGCTGCACGGTCAATTCGGTCTACAGAAGTGTCATTAGAACCCATTTCCAATTGAGCCAAAGAGAGAAATGCGGTTAAAATCATCAAAAATAATGTGAAGGCGGAAAGAAATTCAATAACTGCGGTCATACCATTTTGATCTCTTTGGAGAGAATGATGAGACTGCTTGCGCATGTTAGTGGTAGGAGAGAGTAATTCAAGAGGTTGCCGATTGACATGTATGATTGGGTCTAATTTTAGCCACTTTTTGTCAATTCGAAGCGATGAGTCTTTGAATGTTCAATGAGAGGAAGGTGTATGAGTGCAGTCTATAAGCGGCTAAATGGCAACCAAAAAAGTTGCTTCACGTTCGTGATTTTACTGCTATTTAGTTCTCTATCTGGCATCGCTATGACGCCTAATGCCGAGGCTGCTGCCGGGGGGGACTTAGGGATAATTGGGACCAGTTACCCTCCTGAAGATACATGGATGGCGGCATATGACTCCATTAAATTCGAAGTAGAAATTGAAAATTTCCACGTCTCTCCTTCTACTTCAGGGCGAGTTTTAGATTGGTATGTTTGCGAAGGAATAAAAAATTATAACCTTTGTATTAGTTCCAGTTTTGAAGATGGGAGTATTACAATAAGTTCGATATTACCTGGAGTTGTGGAAACATTTGAATCTTCGACATATTTTAACCCTAATGGTTTTGAAGGAAATATGACTATTGTTTACAAATTTGATCAATTTGATTTCGATTCTAGTAACGACATATACTCATTTGTGGTAAACTCTACTACAGATTACATGGATATAAAAATTGATGACGACACTAGTGTCTTAGATAATATAGAAAACCTTGCCTCATATAACAATAATTTTATCCTTAATTCTAATACAAGCTATTCTTTTGAGTTTGAAGGAGCGTCCCACTTGTGTAGTACTTGTCAACTTAACGCGAGCATTGGATGGGAATTATGGGGTTTTGAAAGTGGAGAGAAAGTTTCTGACTCGTTTAGTAATTATTCATCATTCCCAACAGATGGTTATTACAAATCCTTTACAATCCATTTGCCAGACTTCCAACACAACGATACTGGCGAATTTTTACTTACATACGGAATGTTTAGTTCATTCGGCAGCCCGAATAATGACATGATAAACGAAAATAATCTAAGACAAGAGTACATAATTCTCAACGATGAAATAGATTTAGTAATTAATCAATTGAGTCCATCTCATAACCCTTCATCTCCTGAGTATTACTTTGGAGACAATATGGCAAAATCCACATTACAAAATAATGGCAATAAATCAGTAAATAACTTGACGGTTTCAATGCAGATTTTTAATGCCGTAAATGAATTACAAACCAGTGATAGTTGTTCAATCGAAGTAATTCATCCAGGTAATTCATTCACATGTTATTTTGATGTTCTAACTAGCGGTATATTCTTGAACATAGTCGTCATTATTCCAGAAATTACAGAGGATGGAAATGATACCAAACCAAGTAACAATATTATTTATGAGAATACTGAAATTGTTATTCCTTCATTAAGCGGATATATAGTGAACAACAATATCAAACCATGGTATACTAATCTAGATGAAGTAAACCTAACCGGAAATGCTAATTTATTCGCCCCAGGTCCGATAAATTACTCTTGGTGGTATGCAGGAATCATAAATCTAGGTTTTGGCGAAAATTTAACTATCCCATCTAATAGTTTAGGACTTGGAGAGCATGTTATTAGGCTGACTGTGCGAGATGTTTTTGGAAATACTGAGAATATATTCGAAGTTGTTAATGTATACTTTTACTCTGAAGAAGATAAGTCACCCCAATATATTTCATCGGGAGTAACAGTCGAAGAATCAAAAATTATAACTGAAACAAGGCTTCCCACTGTCGGAGAAACATATGGTGTAGGAAATAGTAAATCGCCTCTTCTTATGATATCATTCGACCTGATAAGAGAATCTGATAATCAAAGCCTTTTCACTGGATCAAACTGGATGGATATTGAATTAAATACATCTTATCTTTTATTAGATTCTATACCATTTGAATCATTAGAAGTTCGAGTATTGGATAATTTTGATGATACTACTTGGGCATTATTCGAAGAATCGACACCCCTGTTTAACTCTGAAGAGGAAAACATATCTTTTACGACATTTAGACCTATTACTATATTGCTAATTGGGAGTGTTAATACTCCAAATGTAGAAGCCAGTAATTTCACCACCTCAATGGCAGAAGGCGGTACATTCAGGCTGGATTGGATACCTACTGGAGACATAAATAATGACTACATAGGTGGATGGAATATCTATCAATTATCATTACCGGAAACTGGGGGTACTGTCTTCCCATCTTCCAATCAAAATTTCAACCAGTTAGTTTGGGATGATTTAACTACAAACTCATTTAAGATATTCCTTCCAATCACAGAAAGTTACTGGAATGACCCTCTCAAACTTGAAGATGGCTTTTGTACATCATATGCGATAGTACCAGTAGATAGACAAGGAACTGCTTATTTTGAAAAGGCTAATGTAACTACTGATGAAAATGGCAATGGCACCTACATCTGTGGCGACAATACTCCTCCGTCATCTAATGCCATTCAATTCAATCATGCTTGGGAATTTACAAACAGTAGTGATTGCTTTAAGATTGAAAATGATTGGTCTATGTGTTACTCAGTTGAACTTACTTGGACTTGGCCAGAGCATGAAATAGATGGAAATGTAACTTGGAACCTGTATAGAATAGAACAAAATCCGAATGGTCTAGATATTTCATTGGCAACTCCTATTTTATCTAATATGGAAGGGACACCTATGCAAACTGGAAACTTCACACAATACGGCTGGGAAGACAATGGGATTAGGCCACAAAGGACATACTACTACATTTTGACGCCTACAGATTGGGTAGGTAATGAAAAAGTAGTAATCCAATTCCCATCGGCAAACGTCGAAAGAGTGTATATTGAAGATGATTGGTGGTCTTACTACCAACACCTAATTCCACTCCCTCCAGAACCTGAAGAGCCTCCTCTAGGTAATGAATGGCTTGGCAACTTTAGTGAGAGTTTAGAACAAGACGAATTCAAATATGCAGGAGTAGTAGTATTACTAACTCTATGTATATCTTTGATTATGCTACCACTAATCATCAAAAAACGCAAGCGCCTAAATAGAGTTATCAATGCTAGGAACAGGCAAAAGATGGCAGACTCTATGGCCGATGAGTTCGATGACTTCTTCGACTAATAATGGCGCGGCAGGGGAGATTCGAACTCCCGAGGTGAAACACCACTGGATTAGCAATCCAGCGCAATGGCCAGGCTATGCGACTGCCGCAGTAAACCTCGCCACTTTCGATTAAGTCATGAATATGACGGTCATGAAATTTTAATTTCTCACAGGTCTAGTGGACCTAGCCAACCCAATAAATCAGGCGGAATAATGCAAATTATAACTAAAAGAATAAACATCCATCCAAGATAGTACAAAGAACGGAAAAAGGATTTAGCTGCCTTTGGCATTCTACCATTAGAATCGAATTCCTCGTTCGGATCTATTTGCCAAACTGATATTGAATACCAAAGCGTCAAACCTCCAGCGATAAAAGACCAAAGTAAGGGCAGACCTGATTCTGGCCAAAAGCAAGGAACTGCGCCAAGTAAAAACAATAATACACAATAGATTTTAGATTGCTTCAAAGTATATTCTGCACCCTTGACTTCATTCATCATCGGAACTTCTGCTCTAGCATATTCACCCGAACGGTAGAGAGCAAGTGCCCAGAAATGAGGTGGGGTCCACAAAAAGATAAGTGCAAAAAGCATCCATGGAATTGCAGAACCTAAATCGAATGGATTTAGATTACTAAGAGAATCACCTGCTGCCCCTGCCCATCCAATCAATGGAGGAGTGGCCCCTGCAATACCCCCAATTACAATATTTTGTGGAGTTCTTCTTTTCAACCACATAGAGTATATCAAAACATAAAATGCTACAGAAAAAAAGGACCAAAAAGCCGCTTTCCAATGAAGTAAAAAGAAAATCGAAGATCCCGATAATGAGATTATTATTCCAAAAATAAGCGCTCCTACTGGTGAGATGTGACCCTGTGGTATTGGTCTTTTTTGTGTTCTAGTCATCAACATGTCAATATCTGAATCATACCACATATTAATCGAATTTGAACCACCTGCAGATAGAGTACCTCCTATTATTGTAATTATAATAGTAAAACCTGTATCTGCCCATGTTCTTTCAATTTCTAATAAACCATGCCTAGATAGTAAATCATGAACTAAAATAGCACAAACTGCAGTAATTTGTAGTAAAACAATTACTCTTAATTTCATCAATTGTAGAAATACGCTTAGCCACCCAGGATGAAATTTTGGACCAGAATCTGAAACAGTTGTGGCACCCATAAATCTTACTCCTCCGCCGAGTTTATATTTTTTGACAGTACTGATAACCTAATCATAAATGGACAAACTAGAGATACCAAGAAACAGGAAATACCACCCACTAAATGTAGTAATGAAAGCCATTCGGGGAAATCACCAGACTTTGCAAATATCAAATAACTAGCTCCAATCAATAAATTCAACAGCCACAGTTTACCTGTATTATGCATGTATTTCAGGAAAATTTCAGATTCCGGTGAATCTTTATTTTCTTTCTGAACTTTTATGACAGAGACGATTAGAACTAATCCGATTACTAGAGCACCGATTCTGTGAATCATTTGTATCAAAACACCGGGTCCATCCAAAGATGGAAAAAATGACCCATTACATTTTGGCCATCCATTTGGGAAACCAACTGAACATGACTGATTGTATTGGCCTCCAGCCGTTGAAGAAACCCACGCACCTAGAATTAATAGAAATAGGACTGAACCGGAGATTGCATCGAATCTTTTCTTATTCTTCTCGATAAATTGCTTAGAGGTAGAGAGAAATTTCCAATCTGCTCCCTCTTTAACTCGCATCAGTAAGTATTGCCAAATTATTGAGGCTGAAAAAATACAAGCCAGAGAAAGATGTAATGCTACAGTCCAATCTGCATTGTCAAAGAATACCGTAGTTGCGCCTGCAGCCGCTTGAATAATTAACATCACACCTATGAAAATTGAGGAATAATAATTTGATTTACCATAGGTTTCCATTTTCTTCCTCGCTATGAAAAAGTTCGCAATAATTGGTATTGCAATAATTCCAACTAGTAAACGGTGAATCCATTCTAAGAATATCTCAAACACGGTATATCTATGAAATTCGCCTCTAGAATCTATTTCATCAGGATTCTCATCCCAATACTGTTTTTGTTCCTCCGGAGATACATCAAATCCATATGTGCCAAAGCACTTAGGCCAATCAGGGCATGATTCGCCAGCATCATTGATTCTTATCGAGCCTCCAGCAATAATAATTAATAGAGCCATTGATAAAATAATCAAAGGTAATGTTGATGGGCGTCGCCACCAAGCAGTGTCCATGGGTAGACGGGAGGGAACGCCCCTTTTCAACACATGCCCGAATCGCTATAGATTTATCAAACCGAAATTTTTAACAAAAATCGTGACCATACTTCTAATAATTTCATTAGCCCCCAGTAACGGTATTGCAGAGGAAGTCGAAAATACAGAATCAAAGGTTTTGCTAGATGTACATGTACTCGATTCGACTTGCCTTACCGAAGAATCATGTAATTCTTGGAGACCAAGTAATTTAATCGAATATTTCGGAGCTGATTGGTGTGAACCTTGCATGGAAGTCGAAGAAGAAATTAGTAATATTGACTCAAATCAATCTGTAATAATTCAACATCATCCATCTCCAAGTGACCTTACTTTCTTCCAACAGTCAAATATGAAATTCGAGAATCAGTATAGGTTACTATTTATTCCTTCAATTGTGATAAATGGAGAATCTTTGCTAACTGGTTCGAGCCAAGCATTGGAGATCAATCAAGTACTTCAGAATCAAAATAATTCTTTTACCGGAATTTCAGATATCAATTATCATAATGGGACATTGTTTTGGAATGCAAGTGAAGGCTATAATCTAAATATATGGAAACTCGAAGAAACAAAGCATGAATTTGAAAACTATTCGCATCCTAATTTAGCCACCTCTCTACTCTCGTTTAAATCTGAAAACAGTTCAGCAAATATTTCTCAATGGCTCGAAAATTGGGATGGGAGGCTGGTATTTATGCTAGAAGATATCGGTTCGGCTAAACTAGTTTCAGCATCATCGCAACCTACTGGAAATTTTAATTTTAATAATGATGATTCTAAACAATCTGAAGAAATAAAAAATGAACAATTAGATCCTTCTGTAATGGCAATAATTACCGGTTTGATAATGTTAGCAATACTCCTTCCTGCATTGATTATGTTCCAAGGTTTGAGGAAGTTTGAACCGGGAGACACACCTAAAGAAGAAGAATGAACTCACTCATGAGTAGGGGTTAGGTTCAAAAACAGTTGATATCACGCTTGCATGCGACTCACAGTCGCAGGTGTAAAATTATGGTTAAACCAGCTAGACTACATACCCGCTTCGAACGTGCTAGAATCATTGGGGCTAGAGCCTTACAAATTGGAATGGGAGCACCGCTATATGCTGGAGAAGATGACCTCCGTAATGCATTTAAAGAAGAATTGATTTCACTATATGGATTTGAAGAAGCATCCGTCAGATATGTATTGGACCCTCTAAAGATTGCTCTTTACGAATACGAGCACGAGTTAATACCAATCGATATTGACCCTCACGAAGACTGATTCAATTATTTAGAATTGAATCCGTAATATTCGGGTTCCATCACATCAGGGAGATTCTCTCTTTTGACTAATATTGTTCTAACTGCCCATAAATCTACAAATATTCTGTATTTTAGCGTTGCATCTAGATAATCAACTCCGCTAGAACCACCTGTACCCATTCTTCTTCCAATCATTCGTTCTACCATTCTGGCATGTGAATTTCTGAACAGTAACATTGATTGTTCAAGTTCAACAAAAGAATCAATCAAGATTCTAGGCCATGATAGAAGGGGTAATTCTCTATATGATTCAATGAATAATAAACCAGCTCTTGAGCGATTTATTACACCATCCGGCCTAAGGAAACTTTCAGCTTGTGCAATAGATGCTTCCATTCTTGGACGAACTTGAGATTCAACTCCATGGCCGATTTCAACGATATGCGATATAACCGACTCTGCATGATCCTTCATAGCCTCAATATGACTATCAACAAATTGAGATACGACTTCAGAATCGTTTTCATCGCCACTTAGAGACCCATTAATTGGGGTTCTAGAAAGCCAATTCTCTAAAGATTCTCTAAGTGATGGCTGATTGGAAACCATTTCAAAATTATCGAGAATACTTTTCGATACTTTACCCTCTTCTGCTAGTTTTCTCATATGCTTTAATGGGTTCATACCTCCATATGTTTCATGTTCTAGTCCAAGAAGAACTTCAAGTTCTCTCATTTGCCATGATTCGAAACCTGAGGAAGTTCCTAATCGGTCTCTAAATGCAAGAAATTCTTGTGGAGCCAGTGTTTCCATAACTTTCCATTGCTGTGACATCAGATTAAAAATTGAAGTGACACGCTCTAAATGATGGACTAATTTTGGCATCACTTTTTCATCTACCTTATTTGAATTTAGTATTGAGTGAGCCTGTTTTAATTCAGAAAGAATTAATTTAAACCATAACTCAAATGCTTGATGGACAATTATGAAATGTGTCTCATCATTACATGGTTGTGGAAGATATCCGTCTGGACCTTCTTGTAATTGCAATAATTCTTCCAGTCTTAGATAACCTCCATAGGTCATCCTCTGCCCCGATGGTACTTCAGCCATGACACGGCATCGGCTCCTAAGACTTGAACTCTTCACTGAAAGGAAAAAAATTGAGTTGATTGCTTGACCTCTAAATTTATTGAAAAAAGTAGAATAAATGCATAATGCTCATAGGGGTAATACAAAACCCCTCGACATGGGCGTAGACACTGACTTATTGGCAAGTTGGCTTGCTGGCTACGACAAAGACAAACTTACTATCGGAGTTGTTGCCTCTCACTCCTCTTTGCAAATACTACATGGTGCGAAGAAAGAAGGGTTTCGAACTTTGGGAATTGCAGTTGGAGAAAACCGAAGAAGGTTCTACAAAGCATTCCCTGGAGCAGAACCAGATGAGTGGTTAATGCTAGAAAATTACAGAGAAATGCTGGACTATGCTGAATGGTTTAGAGAAAGAAATGTAATCATTATTCCTCATGGTTCTCTAGTAGAATATTTAGGGGCTACAAATTATAAAAATCTCCAAGTCCCTACATTTGGCAATAGAGGCATATTGCACTGGGAAAGTAGTAGACATCGACAAAGACTGTGGTTAGAAGATGGTGGTTGTGATATGCCTAAGGTTTTGGAAGACCCCCATGACATTGATGGTCCAGTAATTGTCAAATATGCTGGTGCAAAAGGTGGTAGAGGATACTTTATCGCTAGAGATTATCGAGATTTTCGTAGAAATGTAGACATTGAAGAAGAATTTACTATCCAAGAATATGTACTTGGATGTAGATATTATCTACATTTCTTCTTTGACCCCACTGCAGATGACGGTTTCCAAGTTCAAGGAAGAAAATCTAATGCTGGTAAAAACTTAGGCAGATTAGAGTTACTTTCGATGGACAGAAGAGATGAATCTAATGTCGATGAATTTTACAAACTTGGCTCACTTAGAGATTTGAGAGAAATGAATCTAGAACCCTCGTTTGTTGTCACTGGAAATCAACCTGTAGTAATCCGTGAATCATTGCTACCAAGGGCTTTTGAAATGGCCGAGGGAACTATAGCAGCATCATTTGAACTCGAAGAAGGAAGCAGAGGAATGATCGGGCCATTCTGTCTAGAAACTATTGTGACCGATAAATTAGAATTCAAGGTATTTGAGATAAGTGCTAGAATAGTTGCTGGTTCAAATCCATTTGTTGGAGGGTCTCCTTACTCTGATATCAATGAAGAAAGAATGTCTACAGGAAGAAGGATTGCCCGTTCAATCAAGAAGGCATGTGACAGTGATAGATTACTAGAAATCTTATCTTAATCTCAATTACTATCTTCTTCTTCTAATTCAACTTGAACTTCTTTTACTTCATTACCTTCAAGGTCTTGGGTAGAGGAAAGAATCTCTTCAATTGAAACTGAACCATCACCATCAGTGTCTGCTCTTTGGTGAATCTCTGCTGCTTCTTCAATTGAAACACCAATCGCTTCTGCCACTTCTTCAATTGAAACAGCGTCTTCACTAGAATTTTCAAATTTATTAGAAAGAGCTTTCATTTGCTCTCTTAATTCTTCCAATTTAGCATTTCTTTCTTCAGCTGTTGGAACTGTAAATTGTGCTACAAGTTTGATTGGGTCCCCATGAGATAAATCCCCATTAAATTCCATTAACTCACCAATATTGTTGATAATTACTTGGAATTTTGTAGGGTCTTTTGCTCTGCGCTTGTTATGCTTCTTGTAATGGTGGACATAAACTTGGTATTCTCCTGCTTGAGCTGTATCATCATCCCAAACGACATTCTCTACAGGTTTCTTAGTTTCAGGTCTTACATTCGCATCTACGTCGAGTTCACCACCACATGCTGAAATCTTGTTTCCACCATGGATTCTTTCCCCTGATGGGCAAACTACGTGTAAATCTAAATCATTATAGTTATTCCACATTAGTGAAACTTGGACATCTCCAGACCTTGCACCCTCTCTCTCTAATCTTTCTTGCAATTC
>MDTB01236528.1_pt1 | contig 11103 bp, 8 predicted proteins | sample 811161 | NCBI WGS metagenome assembly MDTB01 (sample SAMN05326650, study PRJNA326480) | marine metagenome | isolation source: seawater | place: Mediterranean Sea | collected 2009
ATTGGGCGTCTTGGCATGCTCATCGCCATAGCTGCCAAGGCGTGCTCCTAGGTCTTCGGCGACCAATAGCAAAATGTTCGGCGGAGCTGATCCGGTACCGTGGGCGACTGCACTGACCATGAGCACAAGTAAGCCGCAAAAATTGGCCGCCCAGCGCGAGGGATTCAGCTCTTGTAACTTACCAAACATATAAAAATGCCAGCAGCCAGCTTAAAGTGAGCCACATTATAATGGTTAACGGTACGCCTACTTTCACAAAATCGATAAAGCGGTAATTGCCAGCGTTCATAACTAAGAGATTGGTTTTGTAGGCCATAGGTGTCGCATAACTCATGTTTGCACCAAACAGTACGGCTAAGATAAATGCCTCGGCGGGCAATTGCAGTTGTTGGGCAATACCTACTGCGATCGGCGTGCCGATTACCGCAGCGGCGTTATTGGATACAACATTGGTCAGTACCGCTAATAGCAACATTAACGCCGATAATATGATGGCGGGGCTGGCGCCGTGGGTGGCGTATAAAAATAAATCGGTCAAATAAGCGGTAGCGCCTGTTGCCTGCAATGCCATACCTAAGGCCAAGCTGGCGGCGACAACGAAATAAATGGCTGGACTTATAGCACGTACTGCCGCGCCTAGGGTTAAGCATTGGGTGAGTATCATCAGGCCTGTGCCAGCAATGGCAGCGATTGCGATAGGTAACATACCAGTGGCTGCCAGCGTGATTGTCGCCGCCGTGATGACTAGCGCAGGCACCGCCTTATCGGTCCGGGGTAATGTGATGGTGTGATCAAGCAGCAAAAGCTCAGTGGATTGTTTCATTTCGCGCAGCGCGTCGTTATGTCCTTGGACCAGTAATACGTCGCCAGCTTGCAGGGTCAAATCCTTCAGTCGTTCATTAGCGCGCCATAGGTTCTGTCCTTTGCGGTGCAGTGCTAAAGCCACTAGTCGATATCGTTGGATGAATTGATTTTCTGCTAGGCTGGTGCCATCGAGGCTCGATCCTTGCACAACGGCCAGTTCGGCTAGTCTTTGCTCGCCTGGACTCAGCGGGTTTGTTGCTGAAACCGGTTGCTCCTCCGCGCGCATGCCACCGGCGTAGAGTTCACCCCCTAACGCCGTTGCAATAGCGTGCAGATTGGCTGGGGTATCGAATAGTCGGAGCCGGTCGCCTGAGCGTAAGAGCACATCGGGTAATGGCATTAGTATCGAGCCCTCGCGCAAGATTCTGCGAATGTTCACTTCAGTATCCGCAAGAGCACGAGCCTCGGCTACGGTTATTCCTGCGGCCGCACTGGATTCTCCAAGCAAAAGACGTGCTGCAAATAAGCGCGGGCTATCGGTATCAAGTGCCGTTTCTCGGTTCGGCAGCAGCATCGGTGCAATCAACCACAGGTAGATAATGGCGACACCGGCGGCTATGGCTGCGGGCAGCGCGAATGAAAACATATTAAATTCGGCGATACCGAGGTCCTTAGCAATGCCGACCACTAACAAGTTCGTTGAAGTGCCTATGGTTGTGGCCATGCCGCCGACCAGAGTGGCAAAACCCATGGGAATAAGAATCTTGCTTGGCGACTTATTGGTGCGCAGACATACCGATATGAGGATCGGTAGTAACAGTACGACGATGGGCGTGTTATTGATAAAGGCTGAAAGGACTGCGCCAATCACCAAAGTGAGCAGCAAAGACAGTACCGGCAGTCGTCCCCACAACTGACCCAAGGTCCGCCCCACGGGTTCTAATGCGCCGGTTTTGACCAAGCCTTGGCCTAGTGTCATCAGTGCGCAAACAGCAATAAGCGCTTCATGGGCAAAACCACGGAAGAACATCATCGGGTCAACATCGGGGTAGGGGAAAAGGGCAAAGGTGAGCGCAATAATGGTCAGCAAGCCGAGCGAGGTTACCGCCAGCTGAAGGCGCTCAACACTGAATAAAACCAACGCCCCGACGGTCAGGGCGAGCATTATCAGTGCATGGGGATCGGGCAATGGTGGTAGTGCTGACATCGCGACTCTCTAACGGTCAGGCAACCATGACCCATCTGTGCGGTGCTTGCAACGAACCCCTGACGCTGCCGGGATTTCGCTACAAAGCGGCCGCAGCATATGCCAACGTGTGGGGTCTCAGGCTTACAAAAAGCAGCGCTCAGGTTAGATTTTATCGAGCTGCTTAGCCCGCCAGTGACGCCCGGCTAGCTTTCCTTTTGATTGGCAGCGATAACGCTAGGTAATTTAGCGGCATTCCCATTGGCAATGTCATTGGCGCCAATATCGGTCACGCGCAGCTGCACCAAATCCGCTACGATATTACCGGCTTCCCGCAATAGAGCGTCGTCTTCTACTAATTCTATGGTATCTGGGTCGACACCCCCAGTAGTGGAGTTCTCCGCCTCGGCATTTGCCGAGTCTACTGTGGCCAGTTCATCGCCCGGTGTTTCAGTTTCAGCCTCGACCAGCGCCTCCAATTCGTCGAGGTCGCTAGCGGGTGGCTTGTCTGTCGCCACTCTGAGCCGATTTTCAACTGCTAAGCGCCATTCGTCGTCTGCAGATTTTTCGTTGCGACGCGTGTCTTCATTGAGCGATAGATGCCGTTTTTCCGAATTGGCCTCGCTGCGAGCCCTTAGGGCATTGTAGTAATCGAAGTGCGGATCGTTTGCAGCACGCTGCTCATGACGCTGTCTTAGAGTGCTAATGCGCGCAGACAATTGATCTATAGGGGTATAAACCGCAGGCTTGATCATGTCCCATGGCATGGCGTCTTCCAGAGTGCTTTCGCCGATTTGCGCCGAATCGACAAGAGTGGGGAATGTCACATCGGGCGTAACCCCTTGATGCTGGGTGCTTTCTCCGGAGATCCGATAGAACTTAGCAGCGGTAAGCTTGAGCTGCCCGCGATTCAGTGGGATAAGCGTCTGTACTGTCCCCTTACCGAAGGTTTGGCTGCCAATGACAATGCCACGTTCGTAGTCTTGGATGGCGCCGGCAAAAATTTCAGATGCGGACGCGGATAGCCGGTTCACCATAACCGCTAGTGGTCCACTCCAAGCGACTTCATCTGTGTTGCTGCTGTAGACGCTTGCCTGACGACGAGCCGCCTTGACCTGCACGGTCGGTCCGGCACCAATGAATAAACCCGTCATGGAATCTGCTTCTTGCAATGAGCCGCCGCCGTTACTGCGCAGGTCGATGATTAAGCCCTCGATGTTTTCTGCTCGCAGTTGGTCAATCAGCTGCCGTACGTCGCGAGTGGTGCTGCGGAAGTCCTTCACGCCTTGCTGCTGCGCCTTAAAATCAATGTAGAACGTGGGAATTTCGATAACGCCGATGCGCATTGGTTCAACGTTATCTGTGTTGCTTACGGGGGTCAGGCCCATAGGCTTGGGTTTAGTAACCTCAATAATTCTGGCTTGGGCGGCTTGCTCTTCGAGTTTTATCGTGTTGCGCACGATGGTTACAAGTTTACTGGTCTCTTCATCCGCGTCGGCGCTCATGACTTCAAGCTGAACTGTTGATCCCCGAGGACCGCGAATCAGCTCAACAACATCGTCAAGTCGCCAGCCAACAATATCGATCATCGGGCCGTCTTTGCCTTGGCCAACCGCGGTGATCTTATCTGTTGGTTTGATCGCCTTTGACTTAGCTGCCGGTCCGGCAGGAACCAGACGAACAATAGACGTAACATCATCCTCGCTTTTTAAAACAGCACCTATACCCTCCAGCGATAACGACATATTGATGTTGAAATTTTCTGAGGTGCGCGGCGAGAAATACTGTGTGTGTGGATCAAATGTGCTGGCGAACGAGTTCATATACAGCTGAAAGGCATCCTCGCTCTTATTGCGCTTGGCCATTTTTATTTGATTGCGCAGACGTTTAGTCAAGATTTCAGAGATTTCAACATCGTCTTTGTCATTGAGTCGTAGGGATAAAATTTGTGCTTTCAACCGCCGTCGCCATAGATCGTCTTGGGCTTCGCTATTGATGGGCCACTGAGCGTCTTCGCGGTCAATTTGCAGGGACTCATCAAGCGTGAAATCAAATTGCTCGATGCCGCCTTCGAGTAAAGATAGCGAGTAATTCATGCGTTCGAACAAGCGCTGTTGATAACGATTGAACATGAGGAAAGCAGGTTCAAGATCGCTCTCCTTTAAGGCATTGTCCAACGTCAACCGCAGTGGCTCAAAGTTTTTTATGTCGCTGGCAAGAAAATACGATCGATTGCCGTCGAGCATGCCCAAGAACTTGTCAAACATTTGGCTGGACAGCTCATCGTCGATGGGTTTACGGATGTAATGGTTACGCCGCAATTGCTCCACTACGTTAATGCTGGTTCGTGGATGTTCGGCCAGTGGCTTGAGTGGTTGCCACTGCTCGCCATCCTGAGGCGCCGCGGACTTGCTTTGCGCTTGGTGTGTTTGCGCGTCGTCCACCGCCAACAACGAAGGTGCAACGGCCACCATAAATAGGAATGCAACAGCAGTTACGAAGATGTAAAAAGGTGTGAGGCGGTGCGTTTTAGAAGTCATAACTTGATTCTACCTATAGGTTGTCGCCAACAACCAGCTGGTTTTCCCCTGATCACAGCGTATTGACGCCACGGATCTGTTTCGAAGAAACCTCAGTTGTTACCCACTTGCATTGCAGAGATCGGGATGCAGGACCTTGGGGGATATGCCATCTCACCAAAGGCTGTGAAAAATGCTTGTGCATCTCTGTTATAGTCGCCGTGCAACTCAAGTATCACGTTAAAAAGCGCAAACAAATTGTTGGTTGTTCGCAGTGTATACTTCTATCGTAAACATAACTCGACGTTAGCAAATGTCAAAGCGCTTATTTGTGACCCTCTCTTTGACTAGAAAGAGGAGTCGTCCACTAATTTGCTGTTATCTTTTGGCAGTTACCGAAAAAAAGGATCGTTAATGAAAAAGAATCTTATTCGCTCTGTGTGTGCGCTATTTTTTATGGTGTCTATTTTTGGGTGTCAAACTGAAGAAAAGGCAATGTCTGACCAAACGCTAGATCAAACCTCAGACCTAGACAGCGCCAGCTATCTCATTGGCTATCAGCAAATGCGCACCATGCTCGACCAGACTGGTGATGCAATCAATCTAGATGCATTTACGCTAGGCACAGCCGACGCTATGGCGGGCAAAGAATCTCAGGTTGCAGCAGATCGCGAAGAAGCGGCAATGCAGGCTCTTAGCCAGGCGATCAACTCAGATAAGAGCGTTGCGGGTGATCAGTTTCGCGCCGCTAACGGCGCGCGGCCGGAAGTTACAACACTCGCATCAGGCTTGCAGTACGAGGTGATCAAAACCGGTACCGGACCGAAACCAGGCCCGTCCGATACAGTATCCACTCATTATCGCGGCACTTTGATTGATGGCACCGTATTCGACAGCTCTGTGGACCGCGGCGTGCCCTTAGAAATTCCAGTGAATCGGGTAATTGCGGGTTGGACCGAAGCGCTGCAATTGATGGCGGTTGGCTCTAAATGGCGTTTAGTGATTCCGCCCGAATTAGGCTACGGCGAGCGCGGCAGCGGTGGTGTTATTCCGCCTCAGTCAACGTTGGTATTCGAGGTTGAATTATTGGACATCGTTGACTGATCTACAGGCCTCTCGGCGCCCCAGCTACCGGCTAATGTCAGCGAATCAATCTAATTATCAGTTTATTCTTTGGGACAACGATGGCGTTCTGGTGGACACCGAGCAGTGGTATTTTGCCGCCACTAGAGAGGCATTAGCGGAGCTCGGTGTGGATCTGCCGATGGATACCTATCAGCAGATCATGATCCAAGGGCGTTCCAGTTGGGAGTTGGCGTTGCAAGCAGGGGTCCACCCAGATCGGGTGCAGCATGGGCAAGAACGTCGTGATGCCCTCTACCAAGCCCATTTGCGGACTGAAAATCTGCGTATCGAGGGTGTTCTCGAGGTGCTGGCCGAGCTCGCTCAGCACTATCAAATGGCCATTGTGACCACGTGCAAGCGTCGAGATTTTGAACTCATACACCGTAACCCAGACCTACTGCAATTCATGCAGTTTGTTCTAGTCCGTGAAGACTACGTGGAATCAAAGCCGCACCCGGAACCTTATTTGACCGCACTGCATAAGTTTTCAGCAACGCCGCAGCAGGCTCTGGTGATTGAAGATTCGGAGCGGGGACTGCGGGCTGCGCGAGCTGCGGGTATAGATTGCGCGGTAGTGGACTATCACTTTACCCGCAGCCACGACTTCAGCGCAGCGCAATACAGATTGCACAAACTCGCCCAATTGCCGCAATTGTTGGTTACCTAATCATTCCGGTGATGGTCCTTGGCCGAATTTTTAGGCATTGCAACTGTCTGAATTAGCGTAGATTCTCCTAGCGTAGAGGGTTGGAGAAATTGTTTTGACAGTGACCAAATCGGTTTGGAGCGCCCCAGGCTTTAATGCCTATCTAGGGTCCACGGGTTTCTCAGGCATGGCATTGGCCATGCAGCAATTGTTGTTAAGTTGGATACTGATCGGGATTCTGAATCTTCCAGCCGATCAGGTTGGGGTAATTCAAGCGGTGATCGGCATTCCCGGCATAGTACTTATGCTGATGGGGGGAGCCAGTGCTGACCGTACGGACGCCCGTCGCCTATTGGCCCAAATTTACTTGGTCGCGCCGATTTTTCCCGTGTTTTTGTTGCTGATGGAGCAGTGGCAATGGCTGGGTGTTGCCACGGTGACTCTATGGGGGCTCGGTATGAGCGTGGTGCAGTCCTACTCGATGCCGGGTCAGCAAGCGATTTTAAACCGCGTTAGCGGCGACTTGGTGCAGCAGGGTGTCACCATCGCAACCGCCATTGGCTATGTGGTGCAGGTTGTGGGTTTAGGTCTTGCGGGTCAGATCGACCGTTTAGGCATTACCCCGGTATTGGTCATGCAAGCCCTGAGCCTGCTGATGGCAGGAATCATGATTCTGCGAATAGCGCCCATGCCGGTAGCTCAGACCACGACATCCTCAGTATCGGCGTTGCGCGGCATAGCAGATGGTCTGCGTGCAACTTATCGAAGCCCGGTTATTTTTGATGCACTGCTGATAAATTTCGTGTCGAGTATTTTCAACGCAGGATCCTTCGTCACCGCATTCCCCTTCATTGTAAAAAGGGTATATGACGGCGATGCGTGGATGTTGGCATGGCTGATGGCGGTTTTCTTTGCCGCCGCTGCGGTCTCTAATATGCTGTTACTGCGTTATATGCCGCTTAAATTCCCGGGCAAATTATTCCTTATCATGCAGCTCACGCGGATTCTGGTTTTGCTGCTTATTTGGATTAAGCCCGAGCTTTGGCTGCTGGTGGTGGCGACCATTGGCTGGGGCTTGAATATGGGCGTTACGACGACGTTGGCGCGCACCATTGTGCAAGAGTCTGCAGAGGCCGAATACAGAGGACGAGTGCTATCGGTATTCAGCGTGGGTATGGTCGGCAGTGCACCTATTGGCGCGATTCTGCTCGGTTGGATTATTGAAAATTTCGGCACCTTAAATGCCTTGGTGCCCGCTATGTTTGTATCGTTTTTGTTGTTTTTTTACGGCGTATTTTTTTCCAAGGTTTGGTCTTACCGCAGCGCAATAACGGATTGACTCGCCTCGACGAAGGCGAAGGGGTAGGCTATAGCGGCTGTAGAGGACGCTTTGATAATGGATCAAACTCGCGATATCCGTAGAGAGTACGCTTACGCCGAATTAAGCAAAGCGGACCTAGCTGAGCAGCCTTTGGATCAGTTCAAGGGTTGGCTCGATCATGCGGTCTCTAAGGCCGTGCCCGATCTCACGGCCATGGCGTTGGCAACCGCAGACGCCCAAGGCCAGCCCTCGGTGCGTATTGTATTGCTGAAGGACTTTGATGCTGACGGCTTTGTCTGGTTCAGTGATCAACGCAGCGAGAAAGGGCGCGCTCTGATGGCTAATCCTAATGCAGAACTGCTATTTCACTGGCGCGAGCTTGACCGGCAAGTGCGCATACGTGGCCCGGTGCGCGTACTTAGCGAGCAGGCAGCGGACGATTATTTCTATTCCCGGCCCCAGGCCAGCCAATGGGCCGCGGCAGCTTCTGAGCAAAGTCAGCCTATTGATTCACGTGCGGCACTTGAGGCGCGTTATAGCGAACTTGCAGAATCTAGCGAGCATCCGATAACTCGCCCACAATCCTGGATTGGCTTTTCCCTGCAGCCACTGGCTTATGAATTCTGGCAGGGTCGCGAGGGTCGGCTGCATGATCGGTTTCGCTTTCAACGAGCGTCTTTAGATGCCGATCAGTGGACGATAGAGCGACTACAACCCTGATCTGTACTCTGTGCGGATCAGTCAGGTAGGCCCAATACCCGCTTCGCGATGATGTTTTTCTGTACCTCCATCGTTCCGCCGGCGATGGTTAGAGATTTTTGTTTTAGCCAAGTGCGTGTGGCGGCCAGTTCGCTGGCCAAGAAACTACCCTCCCAGCCCACACCTTGGGTGCCTAGGGCATCGATAAGTAATTCATCGCCTGCCTGAGTTATCAGTGCATTAGACAGCTTAACCGCCGAAGAGGCGAAGCCCGGTGCGTTGGCAGCGGTTTCTTCTATGACCCGCTGTTGAGTTAAGCGCTGTGCGGCAAAAGCCATTTGGTGTTTGACCAAGGAGCGGCGCAGTGCAGGTTGGCCCGGCAGGTAGGATTGCAGTTGTTCAGGCAGCGTACTGGCGCTTGCGCGACCACCCTGGGAGCCCGAGGTGTTGATCCCAGCATGAGTTGAGCGCTCAAATTGCAGCAGGCGCTTGCCCACGGTCCACCCATTATTCACCCCACCGATGACGTCATTAGCCGAGGCAATGGCATTTTCAAAAACGGTTTCATTAAATGGCGAAGCTCCGCTAAGCAAACGTATAGGGCTGACTTGCACACCCGCTTGATGCATATCAACGAGAATTAAGCTGATGCCGAGGTGCTGGGGCGCTTCTGGATCTGTGCGCGCCAGAATGAAGATATAGTCACAGTCCATGGCGTCAGAGGTCCACACCTTGCGCCCATTGATCAGGTAATGGTCGCCATCCAGTTCGGCCCGGCAAGTAAGGCTGGCGAGATCAGAACCTGCGCCGGGCTCTGAATAGCCCATGGCCCAGCCGCCTTCGCCGCGCGCGATTCCAGGCAGCCAACGAGCCTTTTGTTCATCGGTACCCAGTTCAAGAATGGTCGGCCCGATATAGTTGACGCCGCGCCCGGTCAGAGGCGTGCGCGTACTAATGCGTTTTAGTTCCTCTATCAGCACCGGATAGAGATCTCTGTCTAGACCGGCACCGCCATATTCCACCGGCCAGGTTGGTACGGTAAATCCACGCGCAGCCATGCGTTCGAGCCAGATGCGACTGTCGTCGTCCAACTCAATGCTAGAGCTGCCCCATGGCGTGGTCTCCACATTGGGTTCCGCACCATCGCGAACCCCCTCAGGACAATTCTCTGCTAACCAGTCGCGCAACTCGGCGCGAAACTCAGAAGCTTGTTTCGAATCTGACATAGCTTAAGGCATCCAAGGTGAACTTAAATGAAGACCGCACGTGAGCATTATGGACACAGGGTTGCTACTTTCTTGCCGATCAAGGCGAAACACATTTGGCTTGCACAACCGCTCGCTCGGCGGTTTATTTCGCCAGGGTCGGCGGCGCGATGGCTGAATGCAGAGCCTAGCATTGTTGTGCTCGATACCCGAACGTCGTCTAGGCAGGGTGGGTAGGCATATAATTCCGAGTGGTTATTTACCATTTCGTTATATACGGCTGATAAACGATCTTGCGCCTGCTCGACGGCAGTCATTGACTGTTCTGCAGCCTCAGCGCGCTGACTGAGCGTGGTGAACAAAAGATCCGAGCGATACCAGTACAAGCGAAATGTACCGTCGTCGCGCTTAACCACTGCACCTTCTTTAATCTGGCGTCCACTGCGATCTTGACTTGCGTACCAGATCTCCACGAATTCGCCGCACGCGCGCTGGGCACCGTCGCCAAAGCACTCAAGCGCTCTGATGCGCTCACGTTTTCGACTCTTAGGCACCACCTGAGCGGCATGCTGTTGCATGTCGTCACATGAGGCGGCCGGAAACATCAGTAGACCAAAGGCATGACACGTCGCCGTTTTCGATGCGTTGTTATTGGCAAGCCATTGACTAAGAAAACTCTCCGCATGCGCCAGTGTTTGCTGTTGCGTATCACCGCAGCCGCCTGCCATCAGGCAGGCAGCTAAGATGGTCCCAAGGGTGAGGGTTTTAGACCCGCTCAATGATGATTGCGGGTGCCATGCCGCCGCCCGTACACATGGTGACTAGGCCAGTGTTTAGATCTCGCCGTTCCAACTCATCGAGCACCGTGCCGATCAAAATAGAACCGGTTGCTGCAATTGGATGACCTAGCGCCATAGCTCCGCCATTGACGTTGACCTTAGCCGGATCCAATGCGAGATCGCGTATGAACTTCGCCGCAACCACAGAGAATGCCTCGTTGATTTCAAACAAGTCGATATCGTCTGTTGTCATGCCTGCGCGCTCCAAGGCTTTCTTTGCCGCAGGTACCGGCTCGTTCAGCATCAGTGTTGGGTCACCGCCCACTGTTGCCATCGCGACGATGCGCGCCCGGGGTTTCCAGCCAACCTTATCGGCGTAGGCCTTGTTGCTTAAAATCAGCGCGGCCGCGCCATCCACCACCCCTGAGCTGTTGCCGGCATGATGGACGTGATTAATGGCCAGATCGGGGTAGCGCCGAGCCACAAGTTGCGCAAATGTTTCACCGCCATCATCGATCGGCGCATCCATAAATTGCGAAAACACCGTTGGCAGGCTAGCCAGTGTTTCAAGGGTAGTGCCCGGGCGCGGGAATTCTTCGCGGTCTAGGGCGGTTGTGCCGTCATCGTTGCTAACGGCAATTAAGCTGCGGTCAAAGTGGCCATTGGCCATGGCATGTTGCGCTCGGTTCTGACTTTCGACAGCCAAAGCATCCAATTCTTCACGGCTGAAACCTTCAAGGGTGGCGATAATGTCAGCACAGACGCCTTGGTGTGGTTGCGGGTGCAAGTCCCGCAAGTGCAAATTGCCGCCGTCAACGG
>MDTB01055878.1_pt1 | contig 11101 bp, 16 predicted proteins | sample 811161 | NCBI WGS metagenome assembly MDTB01 (sample SAMN05326650, study PRJNA326480) | marine metagenome | isolation source: seawater | place: Mediterranean Sea | collected 2009
GGACTCTTGATCCTCAAACATACCAATTAGTTTATCGCACCATTCATCCTCTAGTGCATTATCCCACACAGAAATAAATGCGTGATTGCCATCAGGCGGCTTGACCGTAAAATCTTCGCCCACCTCAAAGTGATGAGCTTCTGCGCCTTCTGGAAGATTTTCTTCTGTTTTATTTTCTACTTTATCTGTCATATTTTAATCTCCACACTTCCTATTTTTTTAGAGTTATTTGAAAAATTATTTGAGTAGTCCTGACTCGAACCACTATTGTCGATTATTTCATCTTGAGCAGAATTTTCCACATCATATAATCGCATTTTTGGCCTGTCAATTCCTATCACAAATCTCTTGTAACTGTTTAAATCGTTGTAACGATTTTTAAGTTGTTTTACTAATACCTGATTTAGTTCTTCTAATTCTTCTGTAGCAATCAATGCAAACATTAAATCAGCAGTCGCGGGCAATCCAAATGATTCTGATGTATCTGTAAGTTCTACATCACTACTATTATATCCGCTTCGGGTGGTCTGCGTAGCACTCATAATCGGTACGTTGTTTTCTACAGCAAGTCCACGCAATTCTTCTGCGATAGACTTAATAAGTGTATATGAGTTTGCGCCTGAACCGGCTTTAATCCTAGAGGATGAACATATATTTAGGTAATCAATATAGATGACATCTGGACGAAAATTCTTTTTGAGTGTCAATTCATTCAATAAATGTCTAAAGTGATTTGCATTGGCAACAGCAGTCGGATATTCTTTTACGATTAGTTTTCCACTTGCGACCTTTCTTGTCAGATTATCAATCTTTCGGCAAAATGTATCATATGGCATTTGTGCAACATCTTGAATATTGGTATTCAACAAATTTGCGTCAATACGTTCTGCGATCTTTTCTTCGGACATTTCGCATGTAATGTATAGGACATTCTTACCCATCAACAAATGATTTGCCGCAAGGTCACACATAAACAAAGATTTACCAACGCCAGTACCAGCGAGACAAATGTTAAGAGTTTTCTTTGACAATCCACCCTTAGTAATTTTGTTGAATAAATCAAGATGAAACTCGATTTTTTCTTCTACACGTTGATAAAATTCATATCTGGCCTCAAAATCATCTATAAAATCATGTCCAATATTACTATCAAATGACACGCCTAATGCGTCCTGTAGCATTTTCGGCAACTGTCCCTTGTTCGCAGGCTCGTCATTTAAAATACCAATCGACTTCATAACAGCATTATATAATGCACGATCTTGACACCACTTTTCGGTGACATCAATTTGCCATGCACTATTCCTATGGTCGTCTTTATTCTCTTCCATACTCTTGATAGTTGATACCGATTCCGTATATACGTTTTCGCCAACATTCAATTCATCCAAAGAGATCAGTAATGAATCCCTAGTTGGGTTTGTATTATACTTTTCAATGTGATGTTGTACCATATCAAATATCACTTTATTTGATTCAGTTACAAAATATTCCCTTTCAATAAAAGGTAGTGTTTTTCTCACATATTCTTCGTCCGAAAAAAGACAATTCAATACTGTTTGTTCAGTTAATTCCATTAAGTTTATTTGCTTCCTTTATTAATCTTTCAGATTCTTGTCTTAAATGTTCAGCCTGTCGTCTTAGACTTTCAGACTTTTCTTTGTCGGTCAAACTATTAAATAAAGACATTGTAGTTGGTTCTTTATCTTCAGTCCCATATACCGCACCCCACTTATCTTCTGGACATGCAATATTTGCAATTTTCGCCTTTGCGGGCATAAAACAACCACAAGATTTACACATCTTTATAGTCGGTTGAAACTGGGCACATGATTTACATATGGCCAATCTCTCCTGATACATATATTTTGAGGCAAATAACTTGCTCATCCACCAACTCTGTACTTATTAACAATCCAATCATTGAATTTTTCGTCGGCAAGAATAGGTTCCCAAAATTCTGCACTATGGGTTTCCTTTTCGCGGAATTTCTTTTCAATGACTTCTCCGGTCTCCATATCGACATGTTGCAACCATGCTCCAGATCTTAATAATACACCATAACCTAGTGCCATGTCAAGGAGTCCAGAGAATTTATCTACACCCTTTTCCCATGAAACTGAGATAGGAATTTTAGATTTCTCTTTGACAAACCGCGACTTTTCAACATTAATTACAAAGTGATATCCAGCAATCTCTGTACCCACTTTATCCTGTTGACGACCGATGATCCAAATGGTATCTGCACTATAATACATACCAGTACCACCAGATACAACCTTAGTAGGGAACATGCCCTGAGAGTCGTATGTGTGGTTGATAGCAACCATAGGAATATCTTTCATGGTGAGATGTGGTGTAATCATGCGAAAAAGAGACTTAAACTGTTTGGCACGAGTCATATCCGCTGCACTACTACCTTTCTCTGCATCATCGACTTCTTTTTTAGATGCCAAATTCCCAACTGAATCCACCATAATGAATACTTTGTCGTCCGTATCCAATTCTTTTAATTGTGATACCATATCAAATTTAAGTTCTTCTAAATCTGTAACAGGCACATGTACAATTCGACTCGTATCAATTTCAAAAATATCAAAGTATGCTTGCGGCGTACCAAATTCTGAATCATAGAACAACACAATCGACTCTGGATTGGCGTCCATATATGATTTCATCATAATCAGACCAAATGCAGTCTTAAAATGTTTTGAAGGCCCTGCGAGCATCGTAAGTCCAGATGTAAATCCACCATTTAGTGTACCAGAAAATGCAATATTCATTGCTGGAATATGTGTCGGTGTACTGGTTTTATCGTTTAAGTATTTTGATTCTGATAGGACATTTACCCTACCGTCTTTGAAAGAAGAGTTCTTTCGTAGTTTACTCATTAGTCCTGTAGCCATTTATTTCTCCTATTCGATTCTTTCATTATAACATAAATTTATTGCGTATGTCAAGGAAGTCTGCCAAAAAATCTTACTGGTGTTCCTACTGATTTTTTGGCATTGAAAAGATACCAACAACAATTATCTTTGCCGACACTTTTGCTACCTTCAATCCACTTTACTCGGCCGACGCTCACCACCTTTTCTAACCATTTCATATATGGAGCTGACTGTTTAGTGTGCATCCAATCTGCATCAAATAATAACCATGTCGGCATTTGGGTTGCCAAATTCTCAATCATCGGATGTAATATTTTTCTATTCCAAGGCGGATTCGTGATGCATATATCACAACCCACAATTTGATCTGTTAATGCATTTCCGACACCAACAGAAGCGCATAATGGTTCTATATCAGTCATCCAATACCCTTTTAAGTCGGTCAACTGCTCTATGTGTCTAACCAATCTACCATCCCCCGCGCATGGTTCTGCAAACAGACCGAAGTAAGGCAAATGAAATACAAGAGGTAATACGGCCTCAATTGGTGTTGGATAGAAATCTCTTTCTACTCTTTCAAAATCGCTACGCTTTCCCATCATGTTCTCCTAGAAAAAGTCATCTATTGTAAATCGTTTTTCGACATCCCAACCAATCGCATCTGTCACCGATTTGACAGGTTCTAAAAATGATTTGTCAAATTGTTTTATTTTGTCTATAAATCTGTCCAGATCAAACTCTTTTGGCAACACATTTTGAATTGCAATAGTATTGTTTCCAATAGGATTGGGCTCTTTGAGATATACAAATTTAATCTTTTCCCCTTCCTTGACAAGCGGGTGCGTCATCTCTAATCCGTGTTTTTTTACCAATCTATTAAAATGAATGACGCCTTTTACATGAATTGGGGTGCCCTTTTTGAATAATTCTACTGGGCATTCATACTTTTTCAGACCGTTTACACCTCTTGGAAAACATATATCTTCGACCGGAAGTGTATTAAATTCTTCTCTGAATTGATTGATAAATGCAATCAACTGTTCGTTGTTACCATTCATAATAACTTTAAATATTTCTCGCAATTTTTCACGACATGCAGCTGGAGTAGAAGATCTTACCGCCTCAATACCCATGATTTTAAGTTCTGGTGTTTTATACCGCACACCTTCATTATCATGTACGTTAAGAATATATCGTTTCTTTGCAGTCCACAAACCTTTAGATGCAATGACTTCGCGTTTCATTTGCATCTTTTGTTCGTATGCATTCATATAGTCAGCAAGATCTTGATAACTCTTATCAATAAACGGTTCCAACTTTTCCGAAGCGATAGTATCAAGGAAGTTAATGATCTTGGCCTCACCACCTTCTGTCGCAAGTACCTTTTCCGTATCAAACACCTTGTCAACCAAGTCGCCAAGCCGGATGTAAATCGCATCCGTATCGGAAGCAATAACGTAGTTAATTTTTTCATCATTTTTGAGAACCTTGTGCAAATAGTCGTTTACTTTGTTTTCAATCCATCTAATACTTAGTTGTCCAGAAAGAGTGATAGATTCTGCCTGTCGAATATCATAATATCTAAAATACTGATTACCTAACGCACCATAAGCAGAGTTCAACAAAATCTTTGCAGCCATCTGTTTGTTGTGTAGTTGAGAAATTCGTTTCTTGAGATAGACAGGATCGCCACCGTCCACTAGTTCTTGCTTGCATTTCAACATTTCTTTTTTCGATATGACACGTTCATCGTACATATTTTTCATAAGTTTGGGTAAAAACCCTTTTCGGTCATTATTGTACAACACGCCAGATGGAGTTAGAGATACATTTGCAGCCTTACATTGCGATGTATCGGTTTTCATTTCCAATAGTTCATTTACATTTGTATCGAGTCTATCTGTATTAATCAATGTTTCTGGACTAATATTATACTGCATAATCAAATGTGGATACAAACTATTTAAATCGAATGATAGTACCCAATCGTGTACGCCTAGTTGTGGTTCTTTAACATAAGCACCAACATAAGCGTCAGACTTATGTTGTCTAGCCTTGGGTGGTACTACAACATTATCTTTTTTGAGGATATGAAATGCAATCGAGTCCCATGTTCTGATTGGAGACATAACCTCTTCAAAATTAATTTTAGCAGAATAAGCAACCGTTATCAAAAGATCTAACAGTTTCATCTTTTCATCCAGTTTGTCCACCAGTTCTACATCGATAATATTATAGTCGATATATTTTTGATAATCCTGTTTATAGAAAAGGTGCATTGCGGAAAACTCAGAATGGTCTAGTTTTTTCTTGCCCAATTCTACAAAGGCGATATGATCAAGTCTATAACTTTCTTGTGTGACATATGTAAACTTTTTATACAAATCAAGATAGTCAATAATACTAACACCCGACAAGGTAATTTCTGTCGAATCTTGACCACGAAAGTTTAGTTGTTTTTTATCGACTTTCCTCCAAGGCGAGAGTCGTTTCATTTCGCTATCGCCAAGGATTTTAGTGATACGATTTACCAGATAATGCATATCAAATGAATTAACATTCCAACCTGTAATGATATCGACATCTGCGGCTTCATACAAATTGAGAAACGACTTTAACAGTTCCATTTCACTTTTACACTTATAGTATTTAATTTCCAAATGAGAAACTTCTGGTGATTTGTTTTCCCAATCACCCAAACCCAACACAGTATAAAGATCGCCACATTTCATGGTGATCGCATTTACACGCTCTTGAGCAACATCTGGTTCGGGAAATCCTTGTTCGCACTCGACCTCAATATCAATATTCATAATATTAATTTTATCAATATCAAATTCCATTTCTGGATAATTGTCTGCGATAAAGGGATATGTATAGGTTTGCATACCATACCAATCTGTAACACCCTCAGTGGATTTTACTTTACCACGGGCTTCACCGATTGACTCGAATTTAACTCTTTTAAGACTTTTGCCATCTAAAGATTTATATTTTGAAGAACTATCTCTTGTTTCGTAAAATAGAGATGGTTCATAATCCATCCTCTTAGATTGTCTTTCGCCACGTTCATTAACCTCGCGAACTAGAATTTTACTACCAATGTTCTGTACGTTTGTATAAAATTTCATGTATGATCTCACTAAATTTAATAATATAATTTTAACACAAAAAAGGGGTCGTTGTCAACCCCTTTTTTATTTTATGGCATTTTTACATATGAGTGGTTACTAGTCGAAGATGGAGTTGCGGCTTGTATACTTGATTTTGAAGGCGGCAATATTATTCCACCACCAAAAACTTGATTATATTCATTTGTCAATTCATTAACAGGATCTACTATAAATCCTACATAATGACTTTTCAAATCTAATCCATCCGAACTTTTAGTATATGGCATAAAAGGTGATAGTCCGACTCTAGCTGTAGCGGTCGTTGTATCAGAATAAGAGGCCACAATTTGACAAACATTTTTTAAGTGCCATCCAGAACCGTCTGATAATTCGGATATAGAACCCATTAATTCTTCGCCTGAAATAAGACGAACTACCTTTATCATTTAAGTATCACTCGGCGGCGGAGTTTCTTCTGTCTGTGGTTGAATATTTGCAAAATAAGAAATTATGGTTTTAAGTTTTCCCTCGGCATCTTCTAATTTTCCAACTAAAATATCCATTTCTCCTACCAAATCACTATGTTCTCCCACGCCTACAGAATTTTCAAAATATACTTGAAGATTTGCAATAGCAGAATCTCTCTCATATTCATATTTTCTAATAAGTGCCCTTAATCTTAAACTATGTGAATAATCCAACTTCATCAGCTTTTGCTCCTCTTTTAATCCATTTTTTTTCATTCTTAATATGATCTCGAAGGGATTGTTCGATACTTCTAGCCTCTGGCGTATCACCCAACCACTTGATAATTCGTCTTTCAAACCATTGCCATTCCATATTCAATACTTTTTGAACAATATCGGGATGGGCCCTAATAACTATAGAATTATTTAACAAAACTTCGATTAGTCGTTCGTTTGGAAGTCCTGGCGAAAATTCTATGTCTCCATATTTATTGCCTCTATGTGTCTTATATGCCACCTGTTGTTCATCAGATAAAATATCATTAACTGCATCAACAGATTGCGGCGACATTTTTCTAGATTCTGTCATCACTTAACAATCCATTCCTTTTCATCTTGAATCTCTGCTCGACGTGACTTACAAAGTTTCATTAACTCATTCAAGTGTTTTCTAGCACGAATACCGGCAGATTTGTTTCCACCTGTAAATTTTTCGTTTTCGATTTTATATTGTTCTAATTCAATAGTCAATTGATCGTGAGTTTCCATAGTTTAACATCCTTTAGTTGTATGGGGGGATCTCTCCCCCCTGTTGATTATTCTGTAAGAAGTGTTTTCTTACGTTTTTTCCCAGAACCAATTTCAATTTTTCTGGGCCGTTTTTCTTCTGGAATAATATGTTCCAGTTCAATAGTTAATAGTCCATTTACAATTTTTGCATGATTGACTACCACATCTTGATTCAATGTGAAATTTCTTTCAAAATCTCTGGACGAAATACCTTTATGTAGATATTCGGCCTCAATGTCACTTACTGCAACCGTACCAGATACAGTCAGAGTAGATTCTTTAAGTTCAACACTCAATTCATCTTCTGAGAATCCAGATACAGCGACTTCGATACGATAAAACGAATCGTCCTCTCTGATAATATTGAAGGGTGGATAGTTGTTTTGCGTTGTGAGCGATGTACGCTCCAATTCATTAAATAACCTATCGAACCCCACACTATAACGCATAAAAGGGTCTGTCTTAAAATTCGTAACCATGTTTTTTTCCTCCTGTTAAGCAAGGTTTACGTTTGGTCTCTTTCGAGCACCGTGTTGATTTTGCCGTGCAATACGCGATGGAATCAACGATCCAACATACTATATATAACAAATTTACAGTCCTGTTGACCCAAATCCGCCATTTCTTGAAGTTTTTTGTTCTGGGCGTTTAGAAATTTCTTTAATGTCTATATCAACTACCGGAACAATCTCAGCTTGAGCAATTCTCATTCCATCTGACACTTCAAATGGAATGTTGGATATATTCATCAATAATACAAAAGTCTGTTCCACATAATCCGAATCTACCACGCCTTCGCAATTGGCAATGTTGATACCATTTTTTGATGATAATCCAGATCTAGGGTGAATTCGTAGAGAAGTATTGGTCGATAAATCAAATATCAATCCTGTAGGAATTAACATCCTATCACCGTGATACATGGTGATTTTTTGATCAACTACTTTCCGTACCGTTTTGACATTTTGTTTATTGTAAAATTTAATTTCATCTCCATCTCGCATAGACGCCTTTAAATCAAAACATGCGGCAAGAGCAGAGCCCTTAACAGGCATATGTGCCTCTGGAAATAACTTATAACAATAAATTCTATTTGCGTAATCTTTTTCTGCCCACTTTGCAGCCATTATATAATCCTCATAATTTTTATCGTTTCCTACCAATATTGTATTTGGGTACTAATTCCCATTCATCTTTTTCTTTGTGGGAAAGTATTTTGATTTGTGATATTGGAGCCTCTTCAAATTCATCATTTTTTATAACTGATATCAAACCCCATTCTTTTAACAAGTTTACTATCGTGTTTCTTCTCGATCTGTCATTATCAGAAAAATCGGAGGACTTACCATCCAGTTTAAACAATTCTTTAAAATGGACAATGTAGTATTTGCCTTGTTTGTGTAAAATGTGACAGGATTGATAAAGTTTTTTATCTTTTTTTGAAGCAACACCAATTCTTGTAAGTGTCTCGCGTATCTTTAAAAAATCTTCTTGATCTGCTAGGGATACTTCCACTAATGATTCTAAAATTGACATAACCTATCCGCCTTTGTTCATTGACTCCCTTATATAACCGATTTGATCTTTGGTCAATATAGCAAGAGCCTGCTCTGTTTTTTTATTATTATATCCATAATATTGTTTCACAGTTTCGAAATCATTATGAACAGTTTTCTTGTGCCACTTAGAAAATCTCTTTCGTGGTCGAATACTATTTAGTAAAAAATCGAATTGCATTTTATGATCGGCAGTATGGTGAATATTCATTTCTTGAGACTGCATCAAACTGTCTTGAAAGTTAGAAAAGTTTCGGTTGATAAGAAATGGAAGATACTTTTTTTCCCACTGATCATCGCCACTATCCATCAACTTCTTTTTGTTGTGAGAGATCGCAGGAACATAATCTTTAAAAAGGTCGTAACTCATTATCCACTCACATATACATCATTTTTAGGTCGATACCATGTTTTCTGGTCGTGTATTCTTCCCAATAATTCTTGAATTTCATGCATTTCCTCTCTAAGTTTATTGCTAGTTTCGCCCTGAGCGATTGAGAGACCTCTTCGTCCTGCTTTGGCCCTAAGCGCCTCTTCAATAATTTCAATATCTCTAATATTTAAATTAAAAGTTGTATTTGGTTTATTCATTTCCACTCACAATCACACATTAACGCTGTCAAACATGCAACCATATTTATTTCTTGGTCGGCAACAAAGGCAGATTTATATTGATAGTCTGCAATGTGAATAATAGCCTGTGGAATAGTATTTGATTCCGCATGTTCATACAATCCATTGTAAATAGTTCTAAAAATAGTTGAAGGATCATTATCAAGATTATCAGTTACCCAATGTCGCAAAGTAGTAAAGTTTTTGTCGCGTAGGGCGTCAGTCAACTTTTTAATGTTTATCTCGCCGACAGAAGTAAGGAGACCTTCGTCTATCACGCCCCCAGCAGAGTATCGTTGCAATTCATTCAAGACTCTTCGCCAGTCGGGGAAATACTTCATTACAACCTGTCGAGTCACCTTGTCATTCGACTCAATCTTTTCCACCTCAAGAATATTTTTGACACGCTTCCAAAATTGATTGGCAAGTTTTGCCTTATCAGATTTATTAATCTTGAACTCGACCAAAGAACACCGACTATGCAGTGGTTCGATAATACGATTTTTGAAATTACATGTCAAAATGAATCGACAGTTTGAAGAAAACTCTTCGATAAAACCGCGCAAGGCTGGTTGCGTCGATTGTGGATTCAAATAATCTGCTTCGTCCAGAATAATAACTTTACCAAACTCTTTGCTACTACCTTGGTCAAACGACACAGTGGACGCATAGTTTCGAATCTTTGTTCTCAGAACATCGATACCACTATCTTCCGAACCATTGATTAACATATAATCACTGCCGATTTCATTACACAACGCTTTCGCAAGAGTCGTCTTACCAACGCCAGGCCCCCCAGCTAGTAGTAAGTTTGGGAGACTGCCAGTATCGACAAATTCTTTAAAGGTTGCTTTTAGTGTATCCGGTAAGATACAACTATCAATATCGTTAGGTCGATATTTTTCTACCCATAAAAAACTATCCATTTACGCACCATATGTCGAATCTTGTTCGAGAGTGATCCAATACTGAATTGGAAGTTTTTGGTGGCGGAATGTCGAAATTTTGTTTTTCGAAATGCCCACATCATAATCGCCTTCAATTAATTTGAGATTTTCCGACCGGAAATACATAGTAAATGGATCGTCAGATTTACCTACCGGCTCTTCAGATACATTCGATGTATCATCTTTTTTGTCCAAGGCACTAAAGTAAACTACGCCATCATCTTTGGTCGACAAAGAATAATCAGGCAATCCACTGATCGATGCCACTTGATTAATAGTAGACAAGGTTTCGTGTGGAAGTTTCACATTAATATCCCAACTAGGAGATTTCTTAGATCCTTCTGGATTATTATCAGAATCATCCATCTCAAAAGTATTTTCGACAAATACAATGATAGATGGTTCTGCGGCCATAAACTTATAAGTCTTTTCGCCGTTTGACATCATTACATATTTTTCGTGAAATTCCAATTCTGGATAGATTTTCAATAGATTTAAGAACTTTCCCAAATCATAGATACAGAAATCTACTGGAAATTCTTCGGACACATCTGTGGCCGATAGAATATTTCTCATTACAGAAATAGTAGACACCCTACTACCTTTTTTGAGATATATAGATTGGTTGATTGTAGTATAGTTTTTCAGAATATTCTGAGTTGTTTCACTGAGTTTCATTATTATCATCTTTCCTGTTAATTAAATCGTGATTGTATAGTGCTAGTATAC
>MDTB01103310.1_pt1 | contig 11101 bp, 8 predicted proteins | sample 811161 | NCBI WGS metagenome assembly MDTB01 (sample SAMN05326650, study PRJNA326480) | marine metagenome | isolation source: seawater | place: Mediterranean Sea | collected 2009
CCCCTAATCATTATTGGAACAGGTTCTGCAGGTTATACACTTGCAACCTTCTGGCGAAAAATTGAGCCTAATCAACCGTTAATTATTTTCACCCAAGACAATGGGGATTTTTATCATAAACCGATGCTATCAACTATCTTTTCGAAACAAAAGACATTGCCCGATTTAGTTTCAAAAACTGCAAAAGAAATGGCATCTTCATTAAACGCGACAATCCATACGGAATGTAAAGTCGATAGTATTTATCCTGATCAAAAAAAAATAAAAACAGACAAAGGGGAATTTGCATATGAACAGTGTGTTATAGCGACCGGTAGTGTGCCAAAGCAAATTCCTCATCAATGTAAAATGGCCTACCAAATTAATTCTTTAGATGATTACAAACTATTTTTACCTTTATTAAATACACATGATACCGTACAAATCGTTGGTGCTGGTCTCATTGGTTGTGAGCTAACACATGATTTATTACATCATGGGAAAAAAATTGAACTCATTTCGAATACAAAATGGCCTTTAGCTGAATTGGTACCTGACCAAATTGGCCAAAAGCTTCATGATCATTTCCTTGATCGTGGCGTAAAATATATTTACGAACAAAAACCTTCTTTCAATCATGACTTATTAACGATATTTTCGATTGGTTTACAGCATGATATCTCTGTTTTTCCTGAATTTAAACAATCCAGTATGGGTTTTCATACCAATGAGCTAGGTCAAACTAATTTCAAAGATATATATGCAATTGGTGATTGTGCACATTTAATGGGAATGACACTCAGATACATTAGCCCTATTCGTATCAGTGCCCAAGCAATTGCAAAAACCCTTACAGGAACACCAACCCCCATTCATTTAAATGCAATACCCGTCACAGTCAAAACACATGAGTATCCTATCGTATCCTGTAAACATCCTAAAGTTAAAGGAGAATGGAAAGAAGAAAAATCCGATATGCAAGGCATTGTGATGATGCAATATGATCCCAATGGTGAAAAAATAGGTTTTTCTCTATCAGATCAAAACTGTCGCCTTAGAACAAAAATTCAAGTAAAACCCTGGTTATAATTACTCAAAAAGCATATTTTCATCAATTTACGCCTAAAACTGGGTATAAATTTGACAAAATTTGAATTTAGGTCTTTACTGAATTATATGGATCTTATTTCATTGGAGGAACATTATGAAACAGACACCTAAAACTGTATCAGAACAGGATTTTGATACTCAAATCGCTCACTTAGTAAACATGGTCGAAGCTATGGGCCGTGGTGAACTATCTGTTGATCAATCTTTAGATGCTTATGAAAAGGGCGTTGCACTTATCAGAGGTTGCAGAAAACTTTTTAACGAAGCTGGTCAAAAAGTTGGTCAAATTAACCAATCTGTTCAAGTTAGCAGATCTTTCCATCTACCAGGTTGGAGAAGAAGAGGGATTGATGTTTAATCAAATTTAACTAGATCGATCTTGCGGGGTGTACCCGTTTTCTTTGAAACAATATACACCCCCTTCTTAAAACTACAAAAACCTTAACACAATCACATTACCCTTTAGTTTAGCGCCATTTCTTGCTACTATTATCACATATGATAAAGATACGCGGTGCAAAAACCCATAATCTAAAAAATATAGACATCGATATTCCACGAAATCAATTTGTTGTGATTACTGGATTATCTGGATCTGGAAAATCTTCACTTGCTTTTGATACGCTATATGCTGAGGGACAGCGAAGATACGTCGAATCATTGTCTGCTTATGCACGACAATTTCTATCCATGATGGAAAAACCTGATGTTGAATTGATTGAAGGACTCTCACCAGCCATTGCAATTGAACAAAAAGTCACGTCACATAACCCTCGCTCAACTGTTGGTACCATTACTGAAATTTACGACTATTTAAGGCTACTATTTGCACGGGTCGGTCAAGGGTATTGTCCAACACATAAAAAGCCACTCTCTGCGCAAACCATTACTCAAATTGTGGATAGTATTTTAAAGTTTCCTGAGGATCAACGTATTCATATTCTTGCTCCAGTCATTCGAGCACGCAAAGGAGAACATCAAAAGCTTTTCCAGCAGTGGCAAAAAAATGGATTTGTTCGTGCTAGAATCAATAACGAGGTCGTTATGCTGAGCGATACGATCACCTTGGATCCAAAACAAACTCATACCATTGAGTTGGTAGTTGATCGTTTAAAAGTACGAGAGGAACATCAAGCAAGATTGGCCCAATCAGTAGAAACAGCTGCATCGTTTGGAAAAGGTTTGGTAATCGTCCATTCAGAAACACAAAACGATCAACTTTACTCTACAGAGCGAGCATGTCCAGATTGTGGTTACAGTATTGATCGTCTAGAACCAAAACAATTTTCATTTAATAGCCCAGCTGGTGCATGTAGTGCATGTGATGGACTCGGAATGGAAAATAATTTTGATCCTGAGCGTCTAATCGCAGATCCATTATTATCCTTGAGTGAAGGCGTCATTGTTGGATGGGATAAACGATACTATCAGCAAATATTAAGTTCACTGGCAGCACATGAGTCATTTAGTATGCAGACTCCATGGGCGTCTTTATCTCAAAATAACAAAGATAAAGTTTTATACGGTACCAAATATGCCATCCCACTGCGTTATGAAAGTTTAAATGGAAGAACAATCAATAAATTTAAAAAGTTTGAAGGTGTCATTCCAACACTTGATAGACGGTATAGAGAGACTGACTCCTCAGATATTCGTGCCAATCTATCTAAACTGATGAGTGAACAGCCTTGCGGTGTCTGTGAAGGAAGCCGATTAAATGAGGTATCGAGAAACGTCAAAGTTGGCCATGTAACTTTGAAAGAAATGGTGGATGTCTCAATCGATGAACTATTTTCCTTATTAAATGAACTTCAATTAAGTGAGGTGGATCAAGCCGTAGCTGTTTCCATTCTCACAGAAATCAAAGCACGAGTGAGCTTTTTACAAGCTGTAGGGTTAAACTATCTAAGCTTATCTAGAAAAGCAGAAACACTTTCAGGTGGTGAATCACAACGTATTCGACTTGCTAGTCAAATTGGTTCTGGTTTAGTTGGAGTAATGTATGTTCTTGATGAACCCTCTATTGGCCTGCATCAACGTGATAATGATCGACTTCTAGAAACATTAATTCGATTAAGGGATTTAGGTAACACCGTTTTAGTGGTCGAACATGATGAGGATGCTATTTCAAAAGCGGATCACATCATTGACATTGGTCCGGGTGCTGGAGTGCATGGAGGAGAGGTAGTCGTTGCAGGTTCTCTAAGTAACGTTCTCGAGTGTAAGGATTCAATGACAGGGAAATACCTTTCAAAAACTCTTAAAATTGCTGGACCTCCAGAACGCAGAATACCCCACCCTGAACGCTGGATCACGATTAAATCTGCAAAAGCAAATAACTTAAAGAATATTGATGTCTCCATTCCAGTAGGCGTTCTTACTTGTGTTACAGGAGTGTCAGGTTCAGGTAAATCAACCCTAATTAATGGTACCCTTTACCCTTTATGTGCCCAAAAGCTCAATCGTTCCCATACGTCTAAACCTGGGGAGTACGATGAAATTACTGGTTTAGAATATTTAGATAAAGTGGTTCGTATTGATCAAAGTCCTATCGGTCGAACACCTCGTTCCAATCCAGCCACCTACACAGGTCTTTTAGGACCCATTCGGGACCTTTTTGCGATGAGTCCAGAGTCAAGAGCGAGAGGATATCGCCCTGGTAGATTTAGCTTTAACGTCAGAGGAGGACGATGTGAAGCATGTGAAGGAGATGGACTCATACGGGTTGCAATGCATTTTCTACCTGATGTTTATGTCACCTGTGATCAATGTGAGGGAAAACGGTATAACAGAGAAACCCTTGAAATCCAATTCAAAGGAAAAAATATCGCCGAAATTTTAGATATGACCGTTGAAGATGCACTTCATTTTTTTGAAAATATACCGCTCATCGCAAAAAAATGTAAATTACTGTACGAAGTTGGTTTGGGTTATATTCGGTTAGGACAAAGTGCTACTACGCTATCAGGCGGTGAGGCACAGCGAATCAAGCTCTCTAAAGAGCTATCTAAACGATCCACAGGACAGACCATTTACATCCTTGATGAACCCACTACGGGGTTGCATTTTCATGACATTCAACAGTTATTAAACATCCTACATCGATTAACTGATCAAGGAAATACAGTCGTAGTCATTGAACATAACCTAGATGTGATTAAAACGGCAGACTGGGTCATTGATTTAGGACCAGAGGGTGGACAAGGTGGGGGCACTTTAATCGCTACTGGTACACCTGAAAGTGTCAGTAGATCAAAGAAATCTCATACAGGTCGTTACTTAAAGTCACTTGTTAAGAACGTATAATTTGATCAAATCTAGAGTAAATGGCCTTGGCCTTCTCTGGTGCATGAGAGCGATATACAACAAGCGCCTGTATTAAATCATGAAGTTCTGGTTGAAGTTGAATGAGTAAATCAGCTTGAGAAACTGCAAGATCAAATTGTTGGCTTTTTAACGCTGTGGCAATCAGTGCTTTTATGATGCATCGTTCACGTGGATACACTTGATGCCATGCTTTGAGTTGCTTTAGTAGTTGCTCTTCAGAGAGAATAGGCAACTTCTCGTAATAAGTCACTAAATTAGCGTCAAATGATTGTTTAATTGACCTTTCAATCAGTTTTTTTGCACTCACATAATCTTCTGTCGCACAATACATCTCCAGTAAGAGATTTTGAAACTGGGATAATTGAGCAATAGAGCGTGGCAGATAATTGAAGATTTGATAAAAAGCTTTTCTATCTGAAATCTGTCCCTCTAATTGATGGAATGCTGCCTCTTCTAAAAGATGTAAATATGTTTCCTTATCCAGTCTAGATTTATGAACCATCACGTGTTCGTACAATGAGTCCCACTGTTGTAAATTTAAAAATACGTTTGCAAGGCTATGAACGATCCATGGGTGATTTGGATCAAGTACACTCGCAGACTTTAATTCATCAAATGCTCTTGAATACTGCTCGAGGTTTAAAAAATAATTTGCAGCAACCCAGCGTAATAAAAGCTCTTCTTTTGGGGCATTAATGATGGCTTGGTTTAATAGCGCATGGTCAAATGTTCGCTCTGCACATCGTGTTAAAAAGACCATCATGGTTTCGATGATACTCTGCTTTGATGTCAACTTAGTGTAAAGCGCTCTAAAGCGCCCTGTCGCAATATTTGATATTTGGTTTTCGACCTTAGAAATAACGCGTTTATGGGTCGCAAGTCGTCTTGAATCACTAATTTGTTTAGGAATCCACATCAACCATAAAAACAACTTCAAAAGAAGATAAAAAGCAACAAATACCATTGCACCAACTAACACCGTTGACTGAATGATGTATTGATCTACTTCAATAATGATGGTGCCGGGGTGATAATATAACCAGAAAAAACCAAATGCACTGGGAACAAATAAAATTAAAAATCGAAATATCATCAGACAAACACCATTTTGTTACTAACCTCTAACTGAGGATTTTTTGCTGGTTGTTTTTCCTCTGAGGTCGATGGTTTTTCTTTCTTTGGCTCGGCCTGTTCATTTGGCTCATTAATGGACGAAGGCATTTTCTTGTCTCCATTCATCTTGGGTGTTTTTATACCACTTCGTTTAAATCGTTCAACCTCAGATTGAAGTTCTGACACATCCACGTGATGAAGTGGCTGACTTAATGCACCAAGTATTACTTTAACTTCTGATTGTTTGGCGTAACCTGTTTCATACAGACGTCGAATCACTACTTGATAATGATCAAATCGACCATTCATTAAATCGTACCTTAATTGCTCTAATAACCCGATGTAAATCCTTAAAGAAACATTCCCTAATTGAGTAGAACGATCTTTGGGGACTGTTTCAATGTATATGAAAGTACGGACCCATTCATACCATTTAGAGTGGATTTCATGTTTTTGTTTTTTCACAACAGGCTCTTTTGGATGCGTCAACGTGAACTCTAGTTGATCGATACGATTCAAACGGTCAAAAATACTATCTTGCAATTGGTTTGCATTTCTTAATACTGATTTTAGTGATATGACGAGGTGGTGATTTTCAGCAATAGCAGAGGTCAATTCACGAATTTGAAACAAAGCGATTATTGCTTGATTGATACCTAGTTGTAGGTCCCTTGAATCATCAATGGCATTGATTGCAAAATTAATACGAGTAATCAACTGTTCTGTATTCGTGGATGATAAATCTTCAACCAGTTGTTTGCGCTCCAGTAACCCATAATCATGGATTTTTGTTATCTCATTCTCGAGCTCAGTCACCCTTTGATGCATTTGAGTCATTTTGGAATGTGCCATGAAAACTACGAAAAGAGCCAAGACAATTAAAAATAAACGAGGCAACCAAGAATATATTTTTTTAAAATTACCAATCAATTGCTTTTAATCCCTCAATCATTGCGCTTTGCGACGGGTTGTTTAACCAATGCACCTGCCCTTTAAAACCAAGTGCTCTTATGTCCTCTTGGGAAACAGACGTTGCAGTTATCATATCATAATTTTTGAAGCATGAAAGCTCTCTCTTCTCAATATAATATGTCTTGAATCGTTTCAACAGCTCAAAACTACTCACCCAGATGACTCCTTTGCTGGGATATTCTTTATTTAAAGTCACTGCAGATGGAGCTGAAAGTGCGTAGACCACCTTTTTTTCCACATGGGCACCTCGAGACTGAAGTGTCTCAAATAACTTGTTTTTTGAATGCTGACCACAATAAATATTTATGCGTTGATTTTCTATATTTTGAAGTAAATGATGATCTAACAGTCCTTCAGTTGAAAATCGTGTTGGTAACACAACACCAGACTGATGACTCCTCTCTATAGACAACGCTGTTTGAGGACCAATCGCAAAGACGGTGGTTGTTTGTAATGACGATGGACCATATTGAACTGAGGGTTGAGAGACAAAGATCGCAATATCACTTTCTGAATCGATATAATCGAGCTTCACAACCGTTGCTGCAGGTAAAAAAATTGGAGCAAATCCACTCTTTATAAGAAGATCTCCAACTTGACCCTGTAAGCTTTGAGGTCTAATGATTACAACAGCTTTCATACTATGTATTTTAATGAATAATAATTTTTTAGCTATCAGAATTTTATGATCATTCAGTTAAAGTGATCTATAATTAAACTATAACAATAATTAAGAGCATTTTATGAAAAAAGTTCTACTAACTGGTGGCAATGGATTCATTGCCAAGAGAATTTTAGTTGATTTACTTGAAGCAGGCTACTCTGTCAACGTGACGTTAAGAGATATCAATGTCTCTAATATTATTAAACAGAATCTATCACTTCACACCAAAAAATTAGATCAAATTCAATTTTTTGAATGTGATTTAGAGCTTGATGATGGGTGGGAGGAAGCCATCGAAGGATGCGACTTTATCATACATGTTGCTTGCCCTACTCCGATGTCATGTGGTAACGACATCGAATCATATTTAATGGGATCTAAAGATGGCACTCTTCGTTTATTAAAATTAGTAGTTGAAAAAAATATTTCAAAAATCGTCATTACATCATCCATTACTGCTTTAATATATAATGACAATCGAAAATCCCCTTTTACGTTTAATGAAGAATCTCGTAGTGATCTTAGCAGTAATGATATTGGTTTATATGGACAATCAAAAACCATTACAGATGCAGCTGTTTGGACGTTTGCTAAAGAAAATAATATTGAAAGTAAAATCTCATGTATTTATCCAGGACTTGTGCTTGGCCCTTGTTTGGATACGCGTTTAAATCTCTCTACATTGTATCTCAATCAGCTAACAAATGGCTCTTTTCCAATGGTTCCTGAGTTATCATGGCCCATTGTAGATGTTCGAGATGTATCAAAAATACACATCATGGCAATGACAGAACCACAACTAGCAAATCAGCGTCTTATTCTTGGTAATGAGTCATTAAGCCTTATGGAAATCAGCGATATTATTAAAACAAAATACCCTGAGTTTGAAAACAAGCTCCCTCGCGCCATACTGCCAGAGTTCATCGCTAAGTTACTCGCTTATATCGATCCAAAACTCAGAAACATATCAGGCGATATTGGTGTTGAAGTAGTAGCAAATAATAAAGTGACAAATGGTATTTTAAATGGATTTAAATTTAGAACTGCCGAAGAAAGTATTTTAGATACTGTAGAATCATTAATCGAACTAAAACTTGCAGCCTAGGTTTCTGAATAATTAGGCCCGTCACCTCCATGAGGTGGTTTCCAATCAATATTTTGGCTCATATCTTTGATATCACACGTTTTACAGTGAATGCAGTTTTGTGCGTTGATTTGAAATTTTGGTTTACCATTCTCAACCACAATTTCATAAACTGCTGCTGGGCAATAACGTGTTTCTGGTGATTGGTACTCTTTATAATTAAAATCAATGGCCTTACTGGGTTTTTTCAAAATCAAATGACATGGTTGATTTTCCTGATGGTAAGTTGCGGTCAATCGAACGGATGTCAATATATCGAAGGTATATATCCCATCGTGTTTTGGATATTTAATGGGTTTGAACTCTTTGGCAGGTTTTGTTGCTTCATGATCCGTTTGATGTTTGAAAGTCCATGGTGAGTAACCCAAAGTAACGGTTTCATAAACGGCATTCAATAAACCACGCCATAATCCTTTGTGAAATCCAGGGCGAATGTTTCTCACTTTTTTTAATTCTTTTCCGACTTTACTGGATCGTAATGCTTGGTCATAACCTTTAATGTTTTTCTTGAAATGTTTTGTAATGGCGTCTGCTGCAATGATACCACTGTGCATTGCATTATGAATGCCTTTAATTTTGGGCGTATTGACCATACCTGCAGCGCAACCAACCAGTAACCCTCCCGGAAATTCTAGTTGTGGTAGTGATTGCCACCCACCCTCAGTAAGTGCTCTGGCACCATACGCTGTACGTTTTCCTTTTTTCAATAGGGATTTACACATTGGATGTAATTTAAACTGCTGAAAGACTTCATACGGATTCAGATATGGGTTGTCATAATCAAGACCTATCACATATCCAATTGCTAATTTTTGCTCGCCGTAATGATATACAAAAGAGCCCCCATAGGTTTTTTGTTCAAGGGGCCATCCGATGGAGTGCCATACGTGGCCTTTTTGATGTTTGGCTTTTGAAATTTCCCAAACCTCTTTAAAACCTATGGCATACGTTTGAGGTTGACTATTTTGATCTAATTTAAAATGCTGTGTGAGGTCTTTAGTTAACGAGCCTCGAGCACCTTCAGCTAACACAGTGGTTTTTGCTCTAAGAGCCATGCCTGGTTGGTAATTATCACCTTTTAAACCATTTTCATCAACGCCCATGTCACCTGTTAATACACCACACATTTTCCCTTTTTCAATGATGGCACTGACCGCGCTAAATCCTGGAAAAATCTGAACACCTAGACTTTCGGCATGGTGTGCCAGGTATCTAGAAAACTGAGATAAACTAATAATGAAATTACCATGATTATTCATTTGGGGAGGAGTGGGTAACTGGTAACTCTTTTTTTCAGTAAAATAATAGAAACGATCTCGAGTAACAGGCTCCATCAGAGGTTTAGATGAATCAGTAGACCATTTTGGAATCAATATATCCAATGCACTAACTTCTATCACTGCACCAGATACCAGGTGCCCACCGATTTGTGCTGATTTTTCAATAACACAAATTTCAAGGCTTGGTTTGTTCTGTTTTAAACGTATTGCTGTTGATAATCCTGCAGGCCCAGCACCAACAATTAGTACATCAAACGAAATTGATTCTCTATCTCCCATACTATTAGTATATCACAAAACAAAAAAGCCTATGCTATACTTGGCATAACGGAGATTTTGATGAAAGTATTAGTGCCTGTGAAACATGTCATTGACTACAATGTTCAGATTCAAATTAAAAATGGAAAAGTGGTAAAAGACCACGTCAAACATTCAATGAATCCATTTGATGAAATTGCAGTTGAAGCTGCACTACAATTGAAAGAAGCAAAATACCTTACCGAAATCCATTGCATTAGTATTGGCACGAATGACGTCATTCCAACACTTCGTCATGGGCTAGCATTAGGTGCAGATCAAGCCGTTTTAATTGAATCTAAGGATACGATGGATCCAATTCATGTCGCAAAAGTTTTAGCGGAACACATAAAAAAAGAAGCATATGATTTAGTGATCATGGGCAAACAAGCCATTGATGACGATTACAACCAAACAGCCCAAATGCTTGCAGGTATACTTAATTGGTCTCAGGCAACGTTTGCATCGAAAATCTATCCAAAAAAGAATGGACTGGAAGTCACCCGTGAAGTAGATGGTGGACTTGAAACCATTGCGGTCAACCTTCCAGCAGTGATCTCTACTGATTTAAGGTTGAATGAACCACGTTTTGCAACATTACCCAATATCATGAAAGCAAAATCAAAACCACTGACCACCATTGCGATTGATACATTTAAATTAGAACTAAAACCCTACTTTACTCAAGCAACCATTGAAGAGCCTGCTCAAAGAAAAGCGGGAAAAGAAGTGAAGTCCATTGACGATTTAATAAAAGTAATTAAGGAAGTTACCGAATGAAAGTAGTAGTAGTTGCATATCACCAGGGAAATTTATTGAGTCCACTTAATGCTTCTGTTCTAACCGCAAGTCAACAGTTTTCAAAGCAGTGTGATGTTTTAATCATCGGTGATAAATTAGGTCAGATGGCACAGTCATTAGGTGAATTCCCAATGGTCGAAAATGTTTTAGTGTGCGATCACAAAGCCTATGAACATCAACTTGCTGAGAACATTGCTCAGGTAATCCATGAAGTCGCTCAATCATACGATATCATTTTAGGGGTTAGCTCAACATTAATGAAAGATATTTTTCCAAGGGCAGCAGCATTATTGGACATAGGCTTAGTCAGTGATGTCATTGAAATAAAATCAAAAGATCACTATAAAAGACCTATATATGCTGGAAATGCTATCGCTAATATTAAAGATACACAAAAGAAGAAAATGCTGACCA
>MDTB01158109.1_pt1 | contig 11101 bp, 5 predicted proteins | sample 811161 | NCBI WGS metagenome assembly MDTB01 (sample SAMN05326650, study PRJNA326480) | marine metagenome | isolation source: seawater | place: Mediterranean Sea | collected 2009
ATTTTATTTTGGGGGGTATGTGAAATTTGTACTGGAGTTTGATTACATCCTAAAATTAAAATTATTAAAAATGTTATGATTGAATTTTTCATATCAAAAATAATTGGTGAAATATTTCATTAACCTCTGAAAGATTGAGGATTATGCGCATGATCAAAAATTGATCAAGAAAAGGTTAAAATGATTTTTTTCATGGGTTTAAATTTGTTTCTTTCAATTCCACTAATTGTAAAAAATCATCATTTTTAGCTATAAGTAAAGCCTTACTATTTTTAAGTTTTAACAATCTTATTGCTTTACTATCACCTTCTACGTATAGTCCGCTTTCCTGAGAGGAAACAGTTTCAAAAGGGGGTTTATTCTTATTATTTGAACCTTTTAAATAAAACCCATAACCTGCATCATTTCTTGGTGTTTCTACTTCTGAACCATATAGATTACCTATCATTAGGACATCTAACTTTTTGTCTTTATTAAAATCTTCAATTAGAATATCATTTACCGATGATAATTGAGCTGTATTCTCAAATGGTTTAGGAACAAATGTACTATTGCCTTTATTTTCAAAAAAAGTATTAGCAAATGTATTTACTTTATAATGTAATGCATTCTCTAAGTTTTGTTGACCATAAACCATGGCCAAGGTTGCTGAACCGAATTCGTTATAAGTAGGAAACTTTTCTTTTATTATTGGTATTTGACTAGAAGAACATTCACGACCCCTTAGCGGATATAAATCTCCTCCATTATAATAGCCTAAAACAATATCCAATGCACTATTATTATCAAAATCTTTAGCATAAATTTCAAATGGTTCTTTAGGTATTGCTTTATATTTATAATTCAACCCTAGGTTACCTGCTATAAAATCAGTGTCACCATCATCATCAAAATCAGCAGCTGCAATACTATTCCACCATCCTGTTTGAGTTTGTAGTTGGTGTTCTTTAGTTTTATTTATAAAAGAGTTCCCTATATTTTTTAATACTGTTATAGGCATCCATTCTCCAACTACAATTAAATCCAGAAGTGAATCATTATCAATATCAATCCAGACCGCATCAGTTACCATCCCTAAATCATTTAACATAGGAGCTTGCATTCCAGTTACATCGGTAAACTTTACAATATTTTCTTTACTATCATTTCTTAGCAATAAGCTCTTCCCTGAAAACGGATATTTACCTGGTACTTGCCTTCCTCCAACAAACAAATCCAAATCGCCATCATTATCATAATCAGCGGCTTTAACTCTTGATCCGCTTATCCCAAAATAAGGGAGTGACTTTTTTACTCTTTTAAAGACTCCTTTACCATTATTTAGATATAACCTGTCTTGTAAATTAGGACTACCCTGACTAAATTCATTCCCACCACTTACAACATATATATCCAAATCGCCATCGTTTTCAACATCGAGAAATAGGGCATCTACATCTTCAAAAATTTTATCTTTTTCAAAATTATTTGTTTCATCTTTTATAAAAGTACCATTATCTCTTTGCAAAAATAAACGTCCTGAATAACCAGTTGCCCCACCTATATAAAAATCATCCAACCCATCTCCATTAATATCAGCTACAGCTAATGCTGGCCCCGTTGTTGACATTCTGTGAGGTAACATTTCTTCTCTATCAAAATCAAAAAATTCGTTTTCTTCATGCTTGACAATTAAATTATGATCGTCGGTTATATCTTCGAACATAATGGAATCATTCGAAGGCTTTAAATTTTGTCTCTTCTTTGCGTTCTTATAACTAAGTTGAATCAACTGATTAGCTTCAACATTTAATAATGTTTCTTGACTTCCATCAAACCATGTTATCTCCACTTTTTCAATTTTAGATTTATTTCCAAGACCAAAATGCATTATATGAGAAACAGAAGACTGAAATCCTTTTGATATATAGTGTTCTTGTAATTGTTGGTTATCGCCCTGATATAATTTTACTCTTGTGCCAATAGCATTTTTATTATTTTCAGGGCCTTTGAATTCAAATTTAACATAAAAGTTAGTGTTAATTTCATTTGTTTTATTTTCATATATGTAAGCCGGATCATCGGAATTGTTAACTACTAAATCAATATCCCCGTCATTATCAAAATCGGCATAAGCAGCTCCATTCGAATTAGTTTCTGGCTGAGTTACCTCCATTTTACTAAATGACAATGCATTATCATTTTTATAAAAATAGTTATACTTCTTTTTTGAGGGCATCTTGTTTAATAAGTCAATTACAAACGTCTTTTTTACATTAACATCACCTGACATTAGCGCTGCCTCCTTTTTACTTCTATAATTTACAAAATCGTTGTTCCTAAAATCTCTTTTAATTCCGTTAGATATAAACAAATCCTTATCACCATCATTATCCATATCAATAAATAATGGTGCCCAACTCCAATCAGTGCTTGAGACTCCACTTAGTTGAGCTATATCAGAAAACTTCGGCAATTTACTTTTTGGATCTACGCCATTATTTAATTGAAGCGTGTTAAACATGTATTGATGATGAAGACCCGCATCTACATGCCTGTAAAAGCGAGCAGGATCCATACTACCCATACTTGTTTTTATTCCATAGTTATCTTCAGACATCATATCTACTGCAATGACATCTAACCATCCATCATTATTAAAATCAGCAATGTCATTCCCCATAGAAAAGTTGGATATATGCTTAGTTGTCTTTTTTGCGACCTCTTTAAAGCTACCATTTTGATTATTGATGTATAAATGATCTTGTCCAGAAAAATCATTGCTAATATAAATATCCGCCCATCCATCATTATTCAAATCTCCAAATCCTAATCCAAGTCCATAACCCAACATATTATTAACTATGCCTGCATCTTTTGTAATATCCTTAAAGTAACCTTTATCATTACGAAACAAGCGCTCTCCTCTATATTTTGAAGTTATTTTTTTTAATTCAACAATTTTACTTTCTGGATAGGTATCAATACCGTGATTAATTAGAAACATATCTAAATCGCCATCATTATCATAGTCAAAAAAACCGGCTTGTGTTGAAAATGCTGGTGAGTCTAACCCATATGTGTCAGCCATATCCTCAAATTGGGGAATGCCATTTTTTATTCCCTTATTTACCAGGAGCACATTACGTCTTGGATCTTCTTTTTCAAACCTGCCTGTTCGGCAAATATAAATATCTAATAATCCATCCTGGTTAATGTCCACAGTTGTAACTCCTGAATCAAACCCTAAACCACTGTCGGCCTTAGCTTGTATAGTTACATCAATAAAGTTTAAATTCTTATTATTAAGATATAATTTATTTTTACTTATTGTTGAAACAAAATAGATGTCTTGCCATCCATCATTATTAAAATCACCAACCGCAACTCCACTACCATTGTAAAAGTACTCATAGAAAAGACCATTCATATATTCACTTTCCTTAAGTATATTATTAAACCGGATATTTGATCTTTCAGCTGAAACAATCTCAAATCTTGAAGCTTCTTCTATAGTTGTTTCAACTTTATCCACTCCTTTATTACTATGGGAGGCTTCTTTTGTGTATTTATTACATCCACTAAAAATTACAATAAACGAAAGAAAAAGGCTTATTTTATAGATATGATTCATGGCTTACGTTAACTCAACTTATTTTTTTAAATACTTATGATAAAATTTTAACTACAAGTTTTATTATTCAAATTAAAAAACCCAACTATTTAAGTTGGGTTTTTTAATTTAACTATAATTATAATTAATAACCAGGATTTTGTGGCAACACCGACGTACCAAGTTTATCTATCTCGCTTTGCGGTATTGGCGCGAGATAATGTTGTGGCAAAAATGTTCTAGTCTCTACTTGAAATATACCATATAAACCACCGTTTGGATCTGATCCTGATAATTCCCCGTTAGGTCCAATTCGTATTCCATTAATTGGCTCATTGAGAAGGGTTTCTGCAAGTCCCCACCTTCGTAAGTCGAAAAATCGGTGTTCTTCTTTGTACAACTCAATTCTTCGCTCATGTATTATCTTATCTCTCATTTCGGCTTGAGACAAACCTACTGGTAACCCAGGCATATTAACTCCCGTTCTTGCTCTAACAGCATCTATAGCGGCATATACAGTTGCATCCGGTCCAACTGCCTCGTTTTGTGCTTCAGCATAATTTAATAGCACTTCAGCATACCGAATGTGAATCCAGTTATTACTCCCTTGTTGTTGTCCCCAACCCCAGTTTTCTTTAGATTCATCTAAGAGTTTTTTAGAATAATAACCAGTTTTAGTCGCATCTCCATTTTTTTCAATACCCTCTAAACCGCCTAATCTACATTCAACGGCTCTACCTCTCCAAATAGATCCATCATACAATATGCTTGCTTCAAACCTAGGATCTCTGTTTGCATAAGGATTTGCAGGGTCATAAAGTGGTGATTCATCAATACTCAACCCGTCTGTCATTTCATATGCATCAACCAACCCTTGGGTAGGATTTGTTGCTCCCCATCCACCAGTATAACCTATAGATTGATTAAATAAATGGCTCCAATGACCAAAATCTGGATCTTGAAATTGTTTATCAAATATTACTTCTTCGTTGTTCTCATTTGCAGCATGAAATAAACTATGGTAATCAGGAAATAAAGAATAAGTTCCTGAGTCCATTACCTGCTTACTTGCAGCAGCAGATTCAGACCATCTTTCTCCATATAAGAGTACACGTCCTTTCAAAGCCTGTGCTGCACCACTAGTTGCTTTTCCTAAAAGGCTGGAATCATAAGATGCAGGTAACAAGGAGATTGCAGCATCAAGATCACTTACAATGAATGTAACCATTTCTGCTTCAGTTGCTCTAGGGATACTAAAGTCGTCATCTAAAGAAAGTGCTGTAGTTAAAAGGGGGACTCCTCCATAATGACGCATTAAATCAAAATAATAAAAAGCTCTTAAAAAATTAGCTTCACCTGTCATTCTATTCTTTACATCAGCATCAATCCCTTCAGCACTATCTATGTTATCAAAAAACAAATTAGCCTGCCTTATCATTTGGTAATTATTACTCCATGTACCGTCCATGGGGTAGCTTCCAGCAGTATAATCTCCTCTATTAAAAGCTTGACCACTAGGCCAACCATAAGAATTTTCTGAGTCATCGGTAGCTGAAGAAAGCATATACCACCCTCTATTAAAACCGTCTGGTAATTGTTGATACATTTCGTTGATCACTAATTCGATTAAATTAGAATCTTTCCATACATCTCCTGAATTAAGCTTATCTTGAGGTGTAAGATCTAAAAACTCCTCTTCGCACGACGTAAAAAGTGCAAAGGCGAGTAGTGTTAATGTAAAATACGTTTTTTTCATCTTCTGCAAATTTTCATTAAATATTAATAATTTTATAAACTAAGGTTTAAACCCAATGTGAAAGATTTTGTCTGTGGATAATACCAACCTCTTCCACTTGGTACTTCTGGATCAAAATTTTCAAGATTAGAGATTGTAAAAATATTTAACCCAGAAACATAAATTCTTAATTTACTTAAGCTAAGTTTACTTATAGTCTCATCAGGAAAATTATATCCAACTTCAAAATTTTTAAATCGTAAATAATTAGCGTCTTTGATCCAAAATGAAGATACCTGCCTGTTATTTGTATCTTCACTTAATGTCCTTGGAAATTTACCATTAGGTGTCTCAGGTGTCCATCTATCTAAATGCATTTCAAGTAATTTACCAGAATTAAAGAATGGGAATGCAGCTTCTTCACTCAAATATGTATTAAAGTCAGAAGCTCCTTGAAATTGCATGCTAAAATCAAACCCTTTGTAATATCCTCCAAAAGCAAAAGCAAAGATCACATTTGGTGAAGATACAACACCTATAAAATCCCTATCATCATTGTTAATGGTACCGTCTTTATTAACATCACGATATTTTATATCACCTGGGGCTATATTAGGTCCTTGTGTAGCGTGTGAATCTATCTCAGCTTGGTTTTGAAACAAACCCTCTGCAATTAAACCGAATCTAGATCCTATCGAGCGACCTGTCTCCTTTAAATTAGGGGGAACTGCATCAGACTCCCCTATCTCAACAATTTCATTCTCAGATCTAGTATAATTTGCTCTTGCCCAATACTCAAAATCACCAACGTTATTTCTGTATGACGTAGATATTTCAAAACCTTTATTATCAACAATTCCAAAATTTTCAGAGGGAAGTAAGGCACCTACAAAATTAGGAACAATTTTTTCAGATGGTTGCAAAATATCTTCCGTTCTTTTACTAAAATAATCAAATTCAAGACCTAATTTTCGTTCCATAACCTCTAAATTGAATCCAAAATTTGTTGTCGTAGCTGTTTCCCATGTAACATTTACATTAGGTATAACTCCAGGTTTTAATGTTTGAACAGGACTACCTCCAACTATGTAAGCCCCAGAAAAACCAAAAGCATCTAAAAATTGAAATTGATTGATTCGGTCATTTCCTAATTTTCCCCATGATCCTCTAAGTTTAAGCTCATTAATAAAACTTACGTCTTGCATGAATTCTTCCTCAGATAACCTCCAACCTCCAGAAAAGGATGGAAAAAATCCCCATCTATTTTCCTCAGCAAAATTCTCGGAAGCATCATATCTAAAAGCGGCCTCGAATAGATATTTATCTTTGAAGGAATATGTCCCTCTTGCAATATATCCTAAGCGGGCATTATTGAAAGCATTACCTCCATTTAAAGCTGAACCAGCATCTGCAAAATCTAATTGTGGCAAAGCATCTGAAGTAAGATCTAAACGTTTAGCATTATGGCTAAAAGATTTATTAATTGCCTTTTCAACACCTAATAGCCCAGTTATGTGATGTACATCTCCTAAAGTTGTATCATAATTTAAAGTGGCATTATAAGTTAGTGTTGGATCTATTGCACCCGAGCCACTGTCTGGAGCCCCTTGAAAATAACTCTGTGTTATACTTGATTGACCAAGAATAGATTTGTCATAATCTTGAGTTGTTTCGTTGTATTCGTAGAGATCATATCTTTTTTCAATAGCTTTTGTTGTCCTAAAAACCTTATCAACCGCAAAATAACCTTTAAGAGTTAGACCTTCTACATAAGGAATTTTATACTCAAAACTAAGATTTGATAAAAATACATTACTTGTTGATTCTGTTACTCCTGATTCTCTACCATTCACAACTGGATTTAAACCACCCATTCCAATTGCTGGTAAACCATTTGGATAATATGCTCTAAAAACTGGGGGGGTTCTCACCAAACCGCTAAATATAGTTCCCACACTAGCAGTTGGGGTAAGTCTATCTTCTTGACGTCCAGCCAAATCTAATGATACTGTAAGTCGATCATTAATATCAAAGTCTAAATTAGATCTAAAGTTATAACGCTTATAATCTGTATTTTCAATTAATCCAGCTTCTGAAACTACTCCTCCAGAAACAAAATACCTCACTTTTTCTGATCCTCCAGATATAGTAATATTATGTTGTTGCAGTAATACTGAATCCTCTAACCCTTCTTCAAACCAATCTATATCTGGGTGGGTTAAAGGACTAGATCCTGTTCTAAACTTTTCGAGATCATCAGCTGAATAAACCTCAGCTTTTCCTTCATTACGCTTTGCTTCATTAAGTAGGGTTGCGTAGTCAAAACTTCCAGTAAATTTAGGCAGTTGTGCTGGGCTAACAGATGTCATTTCCGAACTAAGTGAAATAATAGGTTTTCCAGATTTACCTCTTTTTGTGGTTATAAGTATAACACCATTAGCTCCTCTGACACCATAAACAGCGGCAGCTGAGGCATCTTTTAATACGGTTAAGGTTTCTATTGTATTTGGATCTAATTGATTAAATGCTCTTTGTACCCCATCAACTATGATTAAAGGGGCAGAATTACCAGTGGTACTAATACCTCTAACAAGTAAATCAGATCCATTAGAGCCAGGTTGACCTCCTCTTTGGGTAGCAATTAAACCAGGTAATCTACCAACAAGAGAATTACTAATATTGGCTACAGAACTTTGATTTAATTCCTCACTATCTACAGTAACTATTGCACTGGTTACTTCTTTTCTTTTTTGACTACCATATCCAACTATTACAACTTCTTCCAATCCAGAAACATCTGGTGATAAGTTAACATTGATATTTGAACTGCTATCGGCCACAATACTTTGTGTTATAAAGCCAATAAACGAAATTTCTAAAGTTGGATTTTCTTCACTGACAGATAATACAAAATTACCATCAAAATCAGTGGTAGTTCCATTAGCAGTTCCAGGTTCAATAATTGAAGCTCCAGGTAAAGGAACTCCATCAGAATCTTTAACAGACCCAGTGATAACACGTTGAACGATTTCCTCTTCATCGGTAAGTTCCTCCTTTTTTGAAGAAATGATCATTTTTTTCTTAAGAAGTACTCTTTTATCAATTACCTCATAATTAATCTTGCCATTGAAAATCTGGTCAAGAACAACAGATATTTTCTCATTTCTAACATCTATTGAGATTACTTTATTAAAATCATATATGCTAGTACTATAGATAAATTTATAATCAGTATCTACTTCAATCTCATCTAAAACATCCAGTACCTTGACGTTTTTCATGGCCAATGAAATCTCAGTTTGGCTAAAAGAATTTGCCACTGCAGAGAAAATAAAGGCGAAAAATAATACAAAAGACAGTCTCATTTTTAATTTAAGGTAACTAATGAGATTATCATTAGTTCCATTTGGTTTGATTTTCATAATTTTACTTAGTCTTTATCGGTTAGTTAATTGTTAATAAATCGGTGTTATGGGAGGTATTGCAGTACCTCCCTTTTTTTGCAATGTGGTTTTTAGTTTATAATTATTTTATTGTTAAATGTTTGATACTTGATATTATATATTTTTTTGAAATAGCTTAATACCTCATTAATATCTTCTACGTCAATATCAATTTTAGCATTAAATGTTTCATCGGGGTCTCTTTTTCCGTTGTTAATTATTTCGACATTGTAAAGTCTCTCAAGTTTTGTCAAAATATTATCAAAGCTTTCATTTCTAAATATTATTTGACCATCAATCCAAGAAGTATAAAGGGAAGTATTTATTTTGTCTTGACTGATAGTGAAATCAGTTTTATTGAATGACCCTTTTATTCCAGGTTTTAATTTAGTTATATTTTTATTGAATTTGCTGTATAGACCAACAGAACCACTGACTAAAACCACGTCAGAAAAATTATCCTCGGTATAATTTTTAAAATTAAACTGTGTTCCATAAACCTCAACATTTATTGATTCAGTATTAACAGAAAAAATTTGATTTTTCCGTTCAGCCACATCAAAAAAAGCTTCACCCTTAAGAAAAACTTCTCTAGCCTTTATATTATCAAAAACTACTGGGTATTTAAATGTGGATCCAGAATTTAGGTGAACCAATGTTCCATCCGACAAGACAATTTTGAATCTTTTCCCAAATGGGACATTAATCGAATGAATAACTGGCTCTTTTACATCATTATTTACCTGAAAAGTTTTATTATAGTTAAGCTGACCCGATTTTTTTTTCAAACTCAATTTACTTTCAATCTCAATCTCATCTTGTTCCTCGGTTAAAATGATATTTCTACCGTCAGAGGTGGTTAAAACAACGTCATCCTCCTCTGGAATGATAAGTTCTAATTGAGGTGAGGTCTGAAAAGTATTGTAGTAATATCCCATACTAAAAAAAAGAGTCAAAAGAGCAGCGTATTTAAAAAACTTTATATAAGTTTTTTTTCTGGAAATTTTACTTTTTTCCTCTGATATCCTTTTTTGTAGAACATCTAAAATATCTTTTCTGTCAATATTTTGCATAGCGTAAATTGAATAATAATTTGTTTTGATATAAGACTTAAAAGTTTCTAGATTTTTTTTATCCTCAAGATACTTCATTAGCCTGGTCGAATCCTCCAAATTGGCTGTCTGCGAAATAAATTTTATGATAAGCTTTTCAAACATATTTATCGAATTACATTATTTACATTCTCTACTTTCAATACCCCTAAAAAAATATTCTTTATATTTTCGAAAAATAAGATTTCTCTTATTTAAATGAATAAAAATGAGTTTGTCGCCTTACTTAAAGCAGGGGACAATGAGGCATATAAACAGCTGGTTAATCTCTACAGTAGGAGACTATTTGCCTATGCAGTAAGTTTATCTGGTGATTATTCAATGGCAAAAGATATTGTTCAAGAGGTTTTTTTAAAAATCTTTGAGTACCGGACTAAATTAAATCCTAATTACTCTATAGAGGGCTTTCTTTACAGAAGTACTTATAATCTGTTCATCAATACTTATCACAAAAACAAATCTCTTCTAAAAGTCCATGATGAATATGTAAAATACCTGGACCAAATTATTCATGCTGAAAATGATAGTGATAAAGATAAACTCATAAAAATTATTAATAAATCTATTGAAAACCTTCCAAAAAAATGTAAGGAAATTTTTCTATTAAGTAAAAGAGATGGTTTCACAAACCAAGAAATTTCAGAAATACTGAGTATCTCAATTAAAACAGTTGAGTCACAAATAACTATTGCATTTAAGCAACTAAGAAAACAAATTCTCTGATTTAATTTTCATAATATAATGTTTGTTATGGTATTCAAATTTAATTAAAAAAAAAATCCTGTAGTATCCTGATATACATTGATTTTTCTAAAAAAACCTATGCTGAATGGAACTGCAATCAATTATTGTTTATTGGAGACATAATAGACAATCACTACTCTTCGTTTCATGTTACTGATCCTGATGGTTATGGAGGTGGACATGAGCTAGAGAGAGCAATAGAAAATGTCCAAAAATGGACTAGAGAATTTCCTGTTGCTGATGTATGTATTGGAAACCATGACAGGATCATAATGAGAAAAGCTTTTGACTCTGCTATTCCTAGAGCTTGGATTAAGTCTTACAATGAAATACTTGGAACAAACTGGAACTGGGTAGAGAGATTAGTTTATGACAATGTTCAATACTGTCATGGAGAGGGAGGCACAGCTAGAACTAAAGGTAAGAATGATATGATGTCAACTGTTCAGGGGCATATTCATACTCAGGCTTACAC
>MDTB01216472.1_pt1 | contig 11101 bp, 9 predicted proteins | sample 811161 | NCBI WGS metagenome assembly MDTB01 (sample SAMN05326650, study PRJNA326480) | marine metagenome | isolation source: seawater | place: Mediterranean Sea | collected 2009
AATGACTGAAATTGTCCCCCAAAGAACGAACTTAGTAAAATTATCCCATGTTTTTTTATGGTTTTCATTATCCATAAATTATTTTTGTCTAGCTTTAAATTTTGGGTTTTTTTTATTAATTATGTAAACTCTCCCCCTCCTCTTAACTAATTTTGAATTAAGATCTCTTTTTTTTAATGATTTTAGGGAGCTTTTTATTTTCATAATTTATTAGCCTGGCAACGTCCTACTCTCCCATGCCTTAAGACAAAGTACCATCGGCGCAGAAGGGCTTGACTACCGAGTTCGGAATGGGATCGGGTATTACACCTTCGCAATAATCACCAGGCAAAGTACTTATACTTAAAACTTTTATTTTGTAAACATTTTTTTCTTATAAATGGTATCATTATTTGTAATGCAAAACACACTTAATTTAAGCAAATATCTAAAAAAGAAAATCCCTAAAAATAATCAAATTTATTTTAGACATAAAAAAAACAGTTTTTATGTAAATGAAAAATATCAATCTTTTACAAGGGCAACAAAAAAATTTAATAAAAATATCTTAATTAAAGAAGGGGGAAAGAGAGTCCAGGGTTTTTTTAGAAGAAGCTTTAAAAATAAACCCTTAATTAGCATCATCACTGTAGTTTTTAATGATGAAAAAGATTTGGAAAACACAATAAAAAGTGTTCTCTTGCAAAATTATGATAATTTAGAGTTTATAATAATTGATGGTGGTTCCCATGGAAAGGTAATAACAAAAATAAAGAAATACGATAATCACATAGACTATTGGATTAGCCAAAAAGATTTGGGAATTTGGGATGCGTGGAACAAAGGGATTAAGTTATCAACTGGAAAATTTATTTGTTTTTTAAATGTTGGAGATTTTTTTGCAGAAAACTCCATTAATTCAATATTAAAAAGAATAAATAATAATAAAAATATCGACATAATTTTTGGGGCTGTAAAAAAAAAAAAAATTTTTTCTGGATTTAATCCTGAAAAGATATCAGTTAGACTCAACATATTTCCTAGTTTTGTTTCAACTTTCGTTTGTTCTAATATTTATAAAAAATATGGTTTGTTTGATCTTAATTTTAAATATTTTAATGATTATGAGTTTGTTTATAGATTAATAAAAAAGAAAAAGTTAAATTGGGAAGCAACTAGTCAAAATGAGGTGGTTACAGTTTTTGATTTAAAAGGTTATTCAAGCAAAATTGGAATTATCAAAAGTTTAATAGAGGAATTTAAAATTAGATTAAAATATGAAAATATTTTTTTTATATTCTTAAAAATTATTTTAAAATATTTTAGATTTTATTACCTAAAATTTTTTTGGAAAAAAAAATTTCTAAAATATAATTAATGATTTAAAAACTTTTCAAAAACTTTCATCATTTTTTTGAAAGTTTTGTCATTTATTATCGGGCTTAGCCCAATATAAATACCATTTTGATGTATATAATCTGCATTAGGAAATTTTCGTTTGCCAAACTCTTTGAAAACTTTTGACACTGGATGATGTTGTAAATTTCCAACAATGATAGGGCGAGTCTCAATTCCATTTTTTTCAAGGAATGATACTAATTGTGTTCTTTTAAATTTACTTTTTTCACTCAAAATAATTGGAATAGCAAACCAAGAAGGGTCAGATTTTTTTTCAATTAAAGGAAAAAAAATATTAGGATTTTTACCAAATTTAGACGTAAATAATTTATAAAGTTTTCTTCTTCTTAGGTTAAATCGATTTACTTTTTTAATTTGTTCTAATCCAAAACCTGCTTGCAACTCCGTTGGCCTTACATTAAAACCCCAATTAACAAAATTGAAATTTTTTTGATTTTTTTTATAAAAATTCCTATCCCATCCATGTGATCTGAGATATTTCAAATTTTGGTAAAATTTATTATCATTTGTTGTGATCATGCCACCTTCCATAGTTGTTATGTGATGTGAAAAGAAAAAAGAATAGCTCGCTGCTAAGCCAAAATTTCCAACAAATTTTTTTCCAAACTTTGAACCAAGCGCTTCGCAACAATCCTCTAGAATTATAAGCTTGTGTTTTTTTGCTAAATATTGAATTGCATCCATGTTGCATGGATTTCCAAGCGCGTGAACTAGGAAAATAGCCTTTGTTTTTTTTGTTATATTCTTCTTAAGTTCATTAACATCAATATTAAGAGTTCTTTTATCAATATCCACAAACTTAACTTTAAGACCGGCCATCATTGCGCTCCATATGTGAGTAGGCCAAGTTAAAATTGGAATTATTATTTCATCATTTTTATTGAGCAATTTTAATTTTTTATCAATAAGACTAAAACTCATTAATAAGTCTGAGGATGACCCACTATTTACCATAATGGAATATTTGGTTTTAACTGCTTTTGAAAACTTTTTTTCAAATTTGTGAGTCTTTTCCCACATCGTTGTTCTGTATTTAATCATTGACTCTAAAGCTTGTTTAATTTCACTCTCACCATAAGTAGGCAGACTCAATGGATACCAATATCTTTTTTTATTTATAAAAAAATTTTTTGAATTTTTTTGTAGATTATCAGTAACATTTTTTAATTTGATTAAATTTGATTTTAAATTTTTCACTTTATTTTTTTCTTAAATCTATAAATTCCTTGACTGTCTGCCTAATACCCTCTTCTAAAGAGATTTTATGTTTAAAACCTAGTTTTCTTAACTTGGATATATCGAGTAGCTTTCTTTTTACCCCATCAGGTTTAGATTTATCCCAGAGGATTTTTCCATTATAACCAACTATTTTTGAAATTTTTCTTGCTAATTGGTTAATAGACAAATCTCTACCGGTACCTACATTGATTGGATCTACTTTGTTATATTTTTTCATTAAAAAAATTAACGACTTTGCAGCATCTGAAACATGCATAAACTCTCTCTTTGGATTACCACTCCCCCACAAAACTACTTTCTTTTTTTTGTTTTTTTTTGCTTCCACGAATCTTCTTGTTAGAGCTGATAAGACATGAGAATTACTAAAATCAAAATTATCGTTGGTTCCGTAAATGTTGCAAATCATTGGACAGATAATTTTTGTGGAAAATTTCTCATTATAATACTTAGCTAATCTAACACCTGTAATCTTTGCTAAAGCATAACCCTCATTTGTTTCCTCGAGTTGTCCACTTAATAAAGAGTTTTCTTTAATTGGTTGTTTGGCTTTTTTTGGATATATGCAAGAACTTCCTAAAAAAATAGATTTTTTTACTTTATATTTATTAATACATTTAAAAAGATTCATTTGTATTAGTTGGTTATTTTCAAAAAATTCAATCTTGTTTTTTTTATTGGCCAAAATCCCACCAACTTTTGCCGCAACTATATATACAAAATTTGGTCTTTTTTTTTTGAAATATTTATCTACTTCTGTAAAATTAAGATAATTTAATTCTTTCTTTGTTGGGGTAAGCAATTTTAAATTTTTTTTATATTTAAGTTCTGAGAAAAGAGCTCTACCAACCATTCCATGAGCTCCCGCAATTAAGACTTTAGATTTCATAATTAATTTTAAGATAATTTTTGTATCTCAAAACCTACCATTTCTTTCACGAGCTGACTTATATTATATTTTGGTTTCCATTTTAATATTCTACGAGCTTTCGTGGCATTCCCTAGAAGTGTTTGAACGTCTAAGGGTCTAATATAACTTTTATCACATTTGATTATTGCTCTTCCATCATAGTAACCTTTCTCATTTATATTTTTACCTTTCCAAGATATTTTCATTTCTAGTTCATTAGAAACAAATTGAATAAATTGTTTAATGCTAAAAGTTTGACCAGTAGCTATTACAAAATCATCAGGTGTTTTTTGCTGTAAAATTCTCCACATAGCCTCAACGTAATCTTTAGCGTGACCCCAATCTCTTTTTGCATAAAGATTCCCCAAATATAAATCCTTTTGTAATCCATATTTTATTTTACATAAGGCAGAGACTATCTTTTTTGTAACAAAAGTTTCACCTCTCAAAGGACTTTCATGATTAAATAGAATACCATTACAAGCAAAAAAATTATATGCCTCCCTATAATTTTTAGTAATCCAATGCGCATATACTTTTGCTACACCATAAGGACTTTGAGGATAAAAAGGTGTTTTTTCATTTTGTGGAGTTTCTAGAACCTTTCCAAACATTTCTGAAGTTCCAGCCTGATAAAATTTTGTTCTTTTTATTAACTTATGAAACTTAATTGCCTCCAATATTCTTAAAGGGCCTAGCGCGTCAGCATTTGCGGTATATTCTGGGACCTCGAAAGATACCGCAACATGAGATTGTGCTGCGAGATTATATATCTCGTTTGGTTTAACCCTTTTTATAATTTCTGAAACTGAGATTGAGTCGGTTACATCTCCGTAATGTAAAATAAATCTTCTATTTCTTTCATGCGGATCTTGATACAAATGATCAATTCTGCCCGTATTAAAGGATGAAGACCGTCTTTTTACTCCGTGTACAACATAGTTTTTTTTCAATAGAAATTCAGCAAGATAAGCACCATCTTGACCTGTTATGCCAAAAATTAAGGCAATTTTTTTATTCATGTTTACCTATTATCTTCTTTTTAAACATTTGTTAATACTTATTTTTTTCACTTTAAAAAATTTTGATAAATTTAGCTTTAATTTCTAATTTTAATTAACATCATTTTTCCATAACTTTTTTTAATATCAAAATCTTCATTATTTGAGCAATTATCGATATTTTGATTGCAATTATTATAAATTGTGGAAAGCTCTTTAAGTTTAGTGTGAATCCTAAAATAGTTTTTATCAGTGAAAAAAAACATATTTTGTTTTAAATTTGCTTTATAAAAATTTATCTCATAAATAATTCTATCAACATTTCTTGCAGCAAAAATTGAAATTACCAAAAAAAAAATAATGGTTGTTTTTATTTTAAAATTTCTTGAAATCTCATAATCTGATAACAAATAACTTAAAGGTATGAACAAAATTAATGAAAAAATAATATAGCCTCCATATCTAAGAGAAGGATGATTTAAAAACCATTCTACTAATAATAATATAATTAAAAAATAATATAAAGAATTTTCTTTAAAGTTTTTAAAACTCAAATTTCGCTTTTTTGATTTGAAAGTCATTATAAACACAACCATCACAAATAAAAGACCAAGAAGAAAATCTGACATCTTGTTAAAAAAATATCTATCAATCCAATTTGATAACCAATTAAAATTTTGAATATAAAGTTCTTTAGGAATTTCATGACTATATCCTGGTCCACCACCTGCTTTTGACCACCATTGATAATGTGTATTTAAAGCACTTACTTCTGACTTTGGAATACCCCATTCAACTCCACTTAAACAGGTCTGTTGTATAGGGTACAATAAACATCCTGTATTAAAGTAATAAACCAAAATTACGCAAAAACCCATCAATATAGAAAAATAAAAAATTTGGTTTTTGAAAATTTTATTTATTAGAGAAGTTTTGTCATCTTTAATCAAATAATAGACGAAAGGAATTATAAATATAAGATATAAAATATAGAAAGATTTTAAAGAAATTATTAAACTTAAAAAGACTATCAATTTAGGCAAGATATTATCATAGCTCTCATAATTTCCCCGTAGAGAAAAAATATAAATAAAAAATAAGAATACGAGGATTTGTGCCGATCTATCTGTTCCATGCTCAGCAATTCTGTAGAAAAAAATATTAATAAAAACGAATGCAAGTAAATTAAGGAAAAAAAATTGATTATTATTTTTTTTGTTAAAGTTTTTTTTTATATTTGAAATTAAAATAATATTAGAAAATCCAAAAATCAAAATAGCACTTATATGATAAAGATAATAATCCAAATATGGAAGATAAAATAATGAATTAAAGTAAAAAATAGACGAAGGTGTTCTGAATCCATGATTAAGAGGTCCAATTCCAATTATCATTGAAAATTTGTTTAAATAATAACTATAAGGAAAATGATAATATCCAAAATCATCGTGAGTTTTAAAAATTATGAAAGCCAAAAAAATAACTGAGAAAATTGAAAATAAAAAAATAATATTATTTTTTGTTAAAATCTGTGATCTAAAAAAAAATAATCCAGCAAACCCCACTGCCAATAAAATTATATTATGTAAATAACCGTGACTCACAAAAAAATGAGTTAGATACGAATATAATATTAAAAAAAATATTCCAACTAAACCTACAAAACCTATTTCATCTGTTGATACATTGGTCTTTGTTAGTTTAATCATTAAAATGCCATGCCCAACAACAGATAAAACTATCAAAAAGTAGCTTACAAGAAATATTAAATAATTGCTTACCATTGAACTATGTATAATGTATTCATAAGTATATTGAATCAAAAAAATTTACTTTTCAAAGTTAAATTTTGTTGTTTTTGATTTTTAATCAATTATATGTGGTCGAATTTAGATGAGTGATATTACTTTAATTATACCAGCTAAAAATGAGAAAGAATCTTTACCAAAAGTATTAGATGAACTCAGAGAGTTTGATTTTAAGATAAATATCTTATTAGAAAGCTCAGATAAGCTAACTATAGAATCTGTTAAAAATTATGATTGCACTATCATTTATCAAGACTCTAAAGGTTTTGGTGATGCATTAAAAAAAGGTATTGAAACAGTAGAGACAGAGTTCTTTTGTATTTTCAATGCGGACGGATCTTTCGATCCAAAAGAATTAAAAAACATGATTAATAAAATTAAAAAAGATAAATATGACTTTGTTTTTGCTTCAGGATATGAAAAAGACTGTGGAAGTGATGATGACACTTTTGTAACATTTATAGGAAATTATATTTTTACCTTTTTAGGAAAGATTTTTTTTAAATTAGAAATAACTGATATACTATATACTTTTGTAATGGCTAGAACGTCCTGCGCAAAAAAACTTGGATTAACAGCAAAAGATTTTTCATTTTGTGTTGAATTGCCTATAAAGGCTAAAAGGGCCAATTATAAAATTTGCACAAGTAAATCATATGAGAGAGCAAGAATAGCTGGGAAAAAAAAGGTAAACGCATTCAGGGATGGTCTGAAAATTTTATTTTCTATGATTAAATTATTTTTTAAACTTAAAGTTTAATTCATAAAACTTATTTAATATAAGGTAGCCCGAAATATAAAGAAGGGCTGAGCAAATTATCAATTTCACCTGGTATATTGTGCTACTAGGGTTCAATGAACAAATATATATTATCAAAAAATTGAAAAAGATTAATATTGCGCTGCTTAAGTTGTTTGAAAATATAACTGATAACTTAAGCCTTTTTTTAATAAAAAAGAAAACAAGCTGATGTAAATGCTTATTATCTGGATTTAGTGGGGAGGAATTATTATTCAATTTTCTTAAAATAGAAAACAGATTTTCAAAACAAGGGTACCATATTATTGAAATATAAAAATAGGGAGATACATCTAAATTATTTGTATGTGATGTTATAATCAAGAAACCTAATAATAAACCTAATAAGTATGCACCACTATCTCCAATCATCAGAATGTTAAAAATATTAAGAAACAAAACCAATAACATTAACCACAAGATTAAATCAAAATTTTGATCAGAAATAATTTGATCACTAATCAATCCTAAAAAACCCAATATATAAATGACAAGTAATGAATAAGAAATTAATAATCCATTTAGTCCATCAATAAAATTACTGCCATTAACTAATATAAGTAAACAAAATGTTGAAAAAAAATAGGCAAAAACTTGATTACTTAACATTATGTCGAATAAATCAATTCTAGATGAGAGTATTTTTAAATCTGCAATTATTACAAAAGTTAGTATAGTAATAACTTGAATAATAAATCTCCTCTTTGGAGATATAAGTATTTTTCGATCTGAAAAAAAACCAATTAAGAAAATAATACTAAAAAAAGAAACTAAAATTAAGTCGTTTGAGTAAAAGAAAATAATTGGAAAAATTAAAAAAATTCCACCGCTTAAAGGTATATTTCCTTTATTTGAAAAGGACTGATGATTATCGCCAGAGTAATTCAATAATAATCCCTTCCTTTTAAGAAAGAGGGAAATCAAAATTATCAAAAGTAAATAAATAAAATAAAAAATCATCTCATCTTTTCTTTAAATAATTTAAGCTTAAGCAAACCAAATAATATAAAGATTTGAAAATATTAAAATCCATATATTGATAATATACTTTAAATCCATCCTTCAGTTTCTGAACTATGGATGAAGATAAAGAATTTTTAAGGTCAGACCAGTTTGTTAAATATTTATCCTGTGCAAAGAATTTGTAGTCTTTTTTCAACAACATTAACCAAAAAACGAAATCTTCTTTAGTTTTAAGATTTGGAAATTTTATTTTATTATGAACAATTACATTCCTTTCTAAAACTACTGTTGATAAGCCAATATCACAAGATTTTATTATATCGTTAATTGATAACAAGTCTCGGGCCCTTCTCTGACCAATTATTTTTTTCTTTTCATCCATAATATAATAGGAAGTATGCGATATTTTGTAATTATTTTGTTTCATAAATAATATTTGGCTTTTAAGTTTGTCTGCACTCCAAGTGTCATCTGCGTCTAGAAATGCAATATATTTACCATTGGATGATTCAATGCCAATATTTCTTGAAAAACCTGCCCCTAACTTTGTATTGTTTTTTATAATCCTTATTCTACCATCTGATTTTGCTATTTTTTGTAAAAATTCGAAATCATTTAAATTTGTATCATCATAGATTATTAAAACTTCTAAATTATCATAATCTTGGTTGATTACCGAAGTTAAAGTCTCCTTAACGAAATTTCGTTTCCTGTAGTATGGAATTATTACACTTACTAAGTCCATTTAGTTAAATTTAATTTTAACTTTCTAAGAAGCTTTTAAGTTGTTTGGATCTACTTGGGTGTTTAAGCTTTCTTAAGGCCTTTGCTTCAATCTGTCTAATACGTTCTCTAGTTACTGAAAATTGTAAACCAACTTCCTCTAAAGTATGATCCGTGTTCATTCCAACACCAAATCTCATTCTCAGTACTCTTTCCTCTCTAGGAGTTAAGGTAGATAAAATTTTAGTTGTAGCTTCACTTAAATTTGATTTAATAGCTTGTTCTAAAGGAGCTAAAGCTTTTGTGTCTTCAATAAAATCTCCTAAACTACTATCTTCCTCGTCTCCAACCGGCTTTTCCAATGAAACAGGTTCTTTTGAAATTTTTAATACTTTTCTTACTTTCTCCAAAGGCATTCTAAGTTTTTTTGCAAGTTCTTCTGGTGTTGCTTCACGACCGAATTCACTCAGTATAAGTCTTTGGGTTCTTACTATCTTATTTATAGTCTCTATCATGTGTACTGGTATTCTGATTGTTCTAGCTTGATCTGCAATTGATCTAGTAATCGCTTGTCTAATCCACCATGTTGCATAAGTAGAAAACTTATAACCTCTTCTATACTCAAATTTATCAACTGCTTTCATTAAACCAATATTACCCTCTTGAATTAAATCTAAAAATTGTAATCCTCTATTAGTGTATTTCTTGGCAATTGAAATCACTAATCTCAAATTTGCTTCTACCATTTCTTTTTTTGCAATCCTTGACTCTTTCTCGCCTTTTTGAACCCTACTAACTATCTTTTTAAAATCAGTTACACTGATACCAAGTTTATGACTTATTTCTGTGAGTCTATTTTTAATATTTTTAAATTCATCTTTATTCTTTTGAAAAAAAGACTTCCAAATTTGATTGGTACTTAAAAAATTTTTTAAATTGGGATTAATTTCATTTCCAATATAAAATTTTATAAATTCATCTCTTGGAATTTTGTTATCAATAGCTAAACGTAATAGATTTCCTTCCAAAGAAACTATTTTCCTATTTTCAATGTAATGTTTTTGCACCAGAGTTTCCAGAACTGACGGAGATAATTGTAAAGATTTAATATTTTCTAATATTTCTGAAACAATTTTCTGATAGCTTTTTTCTTTTGAATTTGTGAATTCAGAGCTATTTAGTACGCAATCTAATTTTTCTTTTTGATATTTTATAAGCTTAGAGTAATCTTTGGTAAGTTTATTTACAGTTTCTAAAATTTTTGGTTTTATTTCACTTTCCATTGCAGCAAGAGTTGGGTTGAATTCATCATCCTCTGCTTCTTGCGGTGTTTGTTCAATTTTTCCATCCTTTGATACTTTTTCAATTTTATTTTTTTTATCATTTTCTTTTTTATCTTTTGAGTCTTGCGATGAATTCTCTTCTTCCATATAATTTGTATCTATGTCGATGATTTCTCTAACCAAAATTTCATCTTTTTGTAATTTTTCATTCCATTCAAATAGTTGTATAGCTGTGATTGGACTTTGGGATAGAGCATTTAACATTACATCTTTTCCGGCTTCTATTCGTTTAGCAATCGCTATCTCTCCCTCTCTAGACAAGAGTTCAACACCTCCCATCTCCCTCAGATACATTCTTATGGGGTCATCACTTTTCTCAATGGTCTTTGGCTCCTCTTTACTATTCGGATCCCTTTTTTTTAAAGCTTTAAAATCTGATTTCTTTTCTACCAAAGAAATTTTTTCATCTAAAATATGTAAAAATGCTTGCGCAAGATTTTCACCAGATAAATTTCTTTTTCCTAAGGATTTATTTAATTCTTCATGAGTTATAAAGCCCCTATGGACCCCACGACCCATTAATCTTGCAAACGATTTTGTTATTATTCTATCCACAATTATAATTATTTGGAAAATCTTATATAATAGCTATTTTAGAAAAATCCACGAAAAATTTTGCTGAATTAATTAATATTTTGCTCTTTTTTCAGCCTATTAATTTCATCAAAAGTATTTTGGTTAAAATCTTCCGCAAATTTTGATTCTAATTCTTGAATTCTAAGCTCTAAATCATGCGTCTTAAGTTCATTCTTTATATCATTAAAAATTTCTATGATCTTGCTCTCATCCCTATCGTTCTTATGGACTATATGTTTTATGTTTGCGTATTTCTCAATTTGATCCAAAAGTTGATCATCAATTTCTAAGCCATCAAGATTTCCATTTTTTAAACATTCCAAAATTTCTTCTAAAATTAATCC
>MDTB01233329.1_pt1 | contig 11101 bp, 2 predicted proteins | sample 811161 | NCBI WGS metagenome assembly MDTB01 (sample SAMN05326650, study PRJNA326480) | marine metagenome | isolation source: seawater | place: Mediterranean Sea | collected 2009
AGGTGCAAATCTGCAAAAAGATTCTTTTTGAAATAGGGTGCAAGTCGTCAGTGCATAAAATAGCATGCCTTATATAATATAGCATGGCTATAATATTAAATGGTTATTAAAATGCCTTCCACATCAGAGAGCATATTATGGTTCTAGAATTAGAATGCACAAAAACGAACACACGAAAGAACGAAATAAAAATGTCCTATAATAGACGGCAGACGGCCTGACCTTATATACGCATATATATATATTCTTCAGCGTCTGTTATAATTGTTATATCACGACCATCTATTGTATGCAAAATATGGATCAGATGCAGAGTAGGTCTAAGGGAGACCGTCTTGAACAAAATCCAAAGGAGATAAAGCTTGAAATACACGATGGTTCCAGTACGCGTGAAAGATTTAACTCTTGGGACACACAGGCACAGACACAGGTGAAGAGAAAAAGCGTTAAACTACTAGGGAGTGAGATAGAAATCGCACAAAATACGATGAGAATCAAGTGGTCTCAGTGTGGTATAGCATTTTGTGGGCTTATAGCTGCGGCATTTTTTATTGCGGCACGGGGTCAGAATGTTACCTTTTATATTCTTACATGTATTTTTGCAATTTTGGCAATGGTGTGTTTTATTACTTTTTATTACAATAATATTTCCTTTGCCATTTTTAAGTTGTTGTGCCAACAGGGGAATGTCAAAATCATACTGATTTCTGGAATCACAGTCTTTTTGATAGACATATTCATACCAACATCGAATGTTTCGGCGCCTTTTGGGTTGTTTTACATGTTAATTGTTTTCGGAACAGTATTTTTAGACGCAACCATCGAAAAATCTCGCGCCTTTGTGTTAACATTTGGGGCCTTTTTTACCATATTAAACTTATACAACATCTACAGACGGATTTTTGAGGACCTTGAGGTTGGAAAGGTATTATTTCATTACACTATTTCGGGAAATAAACATGCATTTATGGTCCGCTCGACAAAACGGACACTATTTGCACAAATTCTGGTATTCTGTTTGCGAGGTTTATATACATTGTTCCGTGACAAGGAAATGAATTTATTAATGTTTGTTACAGCAAAAATTTACAAGGAGACTGGAACCGATTTACGTGGAAATACAACTGATAATAACACCAACGATGGCACTGGTCAAGTTTCTACGAGGAGAAAAAGATCTGGGCGTAATACTCGTAGTGTTACAGTGTTAGGGAAGGAAGAGGCTGTTGACGATGACGAAAGCTTGAGATTTAGGATAAAATGGGCACAAATTGGGATGAGCTTGATGGGCTTTGCAGCAATAGTGTTTTTTTTTGTACATAATTTAACGAAAAATAGAATAGTTGGAATAATGAGTATAGTTGCATCTTTCCTTGCCATTGTCTTTGTGGCAAATTTTTTCTACAAAAATATGTCTTTGTACCTTATAATACCCTTGTTACAAGAGCCAAAAAATGTTTTTACCATGATCTTCGTTATCTTGAATTGTGTTATTGATATAGTGCGACCGTATGACGAATTTTCTTGGGTCAATGGGCTTGTGTATCTAATAGTCGTGTTGGCATTTATGATAATAGATATTTCAAGAAAAAAGAGTCGATTGCTTGTATTAATACTTGGAGGTTTATTTACGCTTTTAACATGCTTCAATATTTTCGGCAATACAATTGGCAACAATAATAATGGTGTTATTCTATTTGAATATACTTTAGGGGATAAAGAGTATGTAATAATGAAACGATCGATGAAGAGAAATATTTTTCTACAAATTTTATTGCTCTCTGTGAGTGCGCTAAATACATTGCGTAAAGACAAAAAAATGGAATTGCTTATGTTTGTGACTGGAAATGTCTATAAAAGAACTGGTACGGTGTCAATGTTAGTCGAAGATAAACAATATTCAAGTGCATTGAGGCAAGAAAGCGGGTGTCACCATCATCGGAAGGAAAAGCAGCAGGTGGAGATGGAGTCCATATAAAATGATTAAAATAGTAACACTCTTAAAATAATTTCAAAATTTTTCTAAGGAAAAATTAAAAAGATACAGAAGAGAGTATCAATATTATAATAAATATTTATTTAAAATAAAAAATAAAAAATATATATGAATTTCTGTGCTTCAAACTAAAACTGGCAAACAGTGCAGCAAGGAAAAATTTCTGAAAAATCGCGGAATGACATCTGTAAGAATGATTACAGGGTAAAAGCTTCTACCAGAAGCGATGTACTAGCAGCAATACGTGCGTATGTAGATAACCCTTCAAAACGTAGCAAACTGATATGGCTGTTATCTCGTTACACCAAACGGAATTCAGATGAAGATCTATTGAACGGTGTGAAAGATGGTAAATCGTTGTTGAAGGAAGCAAATGAAAAGAAGGGGTTGTTCCCAGAAGGATACCGCAAATACATAAGGGAAGCACATGCATTCTTTTACCCGACACAAACAATCAAGGAAAAAGATAAAAAAATGGCTAGATTATTTCAGTTATTGTATGCATATTCTTTTGAAGAGTAGGAATTATATCATGAGTAAATTAAAACAATAAATTATGCGTAAATTATTACGAGCGTATATATATTAATATATATCATGTTTTACGAGCGTATAATCAAGTGTCATCCACCATTTTAAATCTAAAGGTCACAATCAATAACTGATACTTTATCTAGTCATCATTCTTCTTGTTAATATTTTCCATTCCTTTTCCATTGGCATTCTTTTTGTACATTTTATCTTTTCGAGTGTACATATTAAATTCTATTAAATTACCTAACTCATCTTTTTGCTCAAACCTTCGTCTTAATTTATTTATATAAAGTTCCGTCCATTCACGCAATAAAATAAACTCTGTATCTAAATCATCATCTTCAATCAATTTCAATTCCCCTAGCAATTCCTCTTTCGATGGAAGTAAATCTTCTGCTAAATCTAAAATCAATTTATACGTATTCTTTCCCATCACTGGATTTGGCAAATAGCATTGGTACAAAACTCCATATCCAGTCTTGTGCACTAGTGACCGTTGCCATCTATTTAATACTTCCTCTTCGAAATTATTAAGAGTATCTCGTTGTAGATTGAAACCATCAGTTCGTTGTATTTTTTCTGATGTAATTTCTGCAATTATTTTACTTCTTTCAAACACTGGTGCGCTACATTTTAAAAAATTTTCATTTTCATACAAGGTCGAGCAGTGTAGCCGAAAAATACCGGTTTCTTTTCGCCATATTTTTTCACCTTGCTTTAAAACATTTGCGTCTTCTTTAGTATTTTCTTTTTTGATCCTTTTTGAGTGTTGTCGAAACAGCTTTTTTATTTCAGGTGTGTTTGTGGCACCATCCAAAACTTGCTGTTTAATTTGTCCATTGCATGTGTATATCTCGGTATTGGAATCAATACTATCAATTGTAAACATTTGGTGGCGATTACTACGGAACTCAATATTTGCAGCATCTTCTTTATTAAACCATCTGGTATGTGCTAATGTTATTACCCCCCCTTGAAAAATTCCCATTATTTTCAGCTTATTTTCGAATTCACGCTTTTTACCACCATCGTAGACAAGTTTTATACTGATAATGCATTTGCGTGGATTCTTAGGAACCGATTGTATGTTTAAAATTCCATTCTCTGCAATTGAAATTCTTTTGGATGAATTAAGTGATGGAGGAACCGAATCATTCACTTGAAATATAAATTCATTTAGCCGTTCACTCCATTCAGCCCTTTGTGATACACCCTTCATTTGGTTCAAAAAAAATCCAAAAACGTCGTCTTTGTTCGCCTTAACTAGTCTTTTTATTTCACTACTAGCAAATGATCGATTGTCGCGTTTCCATAGCTCACTCTCAAGGCAAAGTAGAATTGAATTTGCTATTGCTGTCAATTTCCCTTGATATTCCATTTTTTTACTCGCATCAGTCATAATTGATTTTAATTTTGTTTTATTTAAAGCTAATTTTCCATCAACCAATTTCTCTGACATGTACTCATTGATAGTCAATTTTATCACGCCTTCAGTTGAGGTGTCAGATTTTTTAAAATAACTTTTAATACAATCTTGAAACATGTCCTCTATTTCATCAGGAGTTTTCTTCATATCGTTTGAGTAATAATTTTGTACCCAAATCTTGAATGATGGATATAACTTTGTCTCGTCGTCTTTAATATCAGCACCTTCTATTTGAGATACATACCATTCGGATGTTTCTTTCATCGCATCTTTTAGTTTATTTAATTGGTTCTGTGGAAGAGTTACATCTTCGACCTTTTTATCTTTGTTTTTTTCCATCCACATTTCATCAAGAAGGGTGTTATCAATGACCTGACATAAGTTTAGTAACTTTTCTATTTTTCTAGCTCCTTCCTCAAATACATCTTCATGGAGCTTTTTTGCATTTTCTAGTTGGGGCGTTAAGTAGTAAAATGCACGATTTTTCAAAGCTTGTACCTCTAAATTTATACGATCTGCTTTTGTTTGAAAAAAATTATCCGGCATTTCTATCATATCGTCTAAGAATTTTATTAACTCCTTTTCGATAACGAAATTTTCCAAAAACGTCTTTTCGATTTTTAATCTTTCCATACGTTTTGCCTGCATTTCATTCTTTTTGCTTTTTATTTTCTCATCTCTTATTTTTTGCTCTTCTTCGCTTAGCTTATAAGTTGATTGCCTTTCAAGAAAATATTTATATTCTCGCTCTGTTTTTTTAATTAGGTCGTTTAGTTCATCATGTCGATTCATATTTTTTGCATGAACTTTTTTTAGCTCGTCCCTTTTATTATCTTTTTCCTTCTCTAGCTGCTTTATTTCGCTTAGAAGCTTTTTTTCTGTGTCAACATCTTTCACTTTGCTGTGCATGACTTTAGCTAATTCAGTCTTTTTGTTTGCTAACGTTTTTTTCATCTGAATAAAATCTTTAGCATCTACAAATAAATAAGCTTCCAATTCATCTTTTGCAAGGCGTATTTGTACATTTAACTCTCCAAAATGTTTAAAATATGACCACTTGTTTTCACTACCATCCTGTTTTGATTCCTCGTTTTTACTCTGTTTTGATTCATCGTTTGTAAAATCTTCATCGGAATACGGTTGAAATTGCAGCCCTGCTTCCATACAAGCATTGATAGCAATATCAATACAATGAATCCTTGTTTGTAATGCTCGTATATGTTTTTGAATCAACCCCTCCTTTACTAATTTAAATTCTTTTTTCCCATCTCGATAGTTAAGGACTCTCTTTCCCTCTATAATTTCAAGCCCTTTAAAAGACTTTGATGTCTTTTGTATAATGCTGTTTTTATATTTAACAGCTTTATTATATAGCTTTTTCTTCCTTGCTTCATGTTTTTTTTCCTCTTCCAGCCTTTTTTGTTCTCTAATAGCATCCTCTCGTTTAAATCTCTCTAATTTTCTGATCATCATTAAATCTTGCTGCTCTTTTGATATTTGATTTTCTTGATATCGGTGAGATACCCATTTTATTATAGCAGCTAATTCATTTTCATTTTCGTTTTCTCCATATTCATTTGGGAGTCCCAAGTCCTTTCCCAGGCGGATCAAATGGTTGTTCAAAAAGGATTCTTTTTTTTTATCTTTATTATTACCATTTGGCATCAATAACGCTTCAAGCTCTTCTTGCTGCTTTTCAACATTTACTTGTAAACTTTCGCACCTTTCTTGCAAAGTGTTACATCGATCCTCTAAAGTTTCGTTAATATTGATTTGAATTTCGTCTTGTTTATCCTCTATACGGTGAATCAACATATCAAAATTTTGTTCTTGTTTCCGGACTGCTCCAGTAATTTCATTTTGAAGTTTTTTTGTAAAATCAGCATCTGTTCCTTTCGCTTCCCATCGTTTTTCTAAATCACTACCAGCTTTTTTGGTAATTTGTGAAGCAACCTTTTTACTTGCTGTCTTTTCTTTGGTACTTTTGTTTACCCCAAACGATGATAAACCACATAACAATGCCGATAATGTACTTGAAACCATACCTGGCGCCCCAAATGCTCTTTGCGCATATGTTATTAAAACAAATAATAAAACAAGAACAAGAACACTCAGTGAAAGCAAAATTAAAACCTTTCTATATGTTACACCATTTGCTTCCAAAACTTCGGCTATTGTATCTTTTGACGATGATTTGGAACCATGATCACCATGATGCGTCAGTCGATTTTTGAAAAGTTTGGCCAATACCTTTTCAAAATGGTATAAATGTTCTTCGCTATGTTCATGTTTTATAATATCTCCCAAACCTCGAAAGTGACGTTTCCAGGAAGTTGCACTTTCTTTTGTACTAACTATTTGTTTTGATACAAACTTTAATAATTCCATCGCAAATTTTTTTTGCGATTTTGATGCGCTATGATCTTTTCTGCTGGATGAAAATGGCTTTGAAATAATTGAATTAGATTCCAAACCTTTTATTGTCTCTTCATATATCCAATGATCTTCCTTTTCTAATATCTCTAATGATGATTTATCAATCTGGATTAGTGCGTGTTTTGCTTTCTCAAGATCTTTCCTATCTGTATCATCTTCCATATCTATGCTACTACCGGTTTCAAGTTTTAAATGATACAACAACATTTTGCTGTATTTATTGTGTGTTTCGTTTCCTTTCTCTTTTGGATTTGTAAATAATAGTTCGTTTTCCTTAAATTCATCTACGTAATTATTTTCTACATACTTCCCTGTATATTTATTATCTGAACATGAAACAATTTTTATCTGTTCGTATTTGTTAAATTGTAGGCCCTCAGGTTCATCCCAATGAATATATAATGAGATCTTACCAATTGGATTAAACCCTCCACGTGTTCCACCCTTCATTAAATAAGCATCGTAATGTGCTTGGGTGTAACCTTGAAACTGTTCAGCAGATTTTTCGGGCCCATATTGTTCAAAAAATCTAGCTTTTTTTTCATCAATTTCCTTATTGGTGTTCATATCATAATCTTTTTTATATAATTCAAGATCAACCTCATCTATTCTGCCTTTTGCTTCTGCTAATGCAGCAAGCGAGATTTTTACTGTACCAATGATATCACCTTTGTTTTGAACATTAACTGTCAACAGTTTATTCTTTAATATGCTGAGACGTTTATTGTCAAGTTGTACCTTAATAGGATTCATCTCCGTAGTTTTTTCTAAATTTAGATTTGGAGTAGTTATTTTTTGGTCGAATAATTCGTATTCGTAAGTGGCGGTTATAATGGGGTTTAAATCATTTTCCTCGATATTTTCTTTCTCTGCCATTTGCATTGTAATATCAATCGTCGGTGTATCAACATCTTTTTTTCCTTTCTGTTTTGATGATTTCTTTTCATCTTTGTCGGTCTTCTTCTCTACCATTTTCACAGGTAATGAAATCACATTTTGTGAATTGACATTTTTGCTTTTTTCAAAACTATCTGCATTACGATCACCATTTTTGTTTTTACTGCGAGCGTCGTTAATAATCTTCTTATCTAATAAAACACTACCAATTGTTTTATCATTCGATAGAACATCAATCCGATATTCTCTTTTTATAGATATCTTTGTGTCAGCATTCAACTCAATTTTGGTTTCACCAGCGCTTTTAATTTCTTTTGTAGAATATACAACTTCATCATCAAGAGCAACTACTTGAAGTTTTATATTTTTTTCTTTTTTATTCTTTTTTAAATTCTTAACACAAATTAACTTCAAGATCATTTGTTCCTTCTTTTTAGCATTCTCTATTTTTATTTTTTTTTCTTCTTCTGTAAGGTAGATAGTGCAATTGTTAAAAAAAAATGTTAGATGAAGAGTTTGTGCTACAGAGAGGACCCAGACTATATCTCCTTTTTTATAGGTTGTTCTATTAATAGCTGCCTTCTTTGCATCTCCTCCAACTTTTGTATCGTTTTCCCCTTTGTCACTTGAATCAATACTACCAAGATAGAGGTCTTCATATCTTGGATATTCATTTCCTGGCAGTCCATAAAATTTGTCGAGAATTTTAATAACTTCCATTAATTCCATATACTCATCTTCAATATTGTCTTCCCAGCGTAAATTTATTCCAGTTATCTGTGTAATTACTTTGGTTGGCAACGCTTTTATAATCAGGCCTTTATTAAAATCATATTTGAATACTTCATTAAGCAAATCAAATACTACAGTTGCGCTATATTCATGATGATGTGTGTGATCTAACATATTCTGAATTTGCTTAATTTTTTCTTCTCTTAGCTCTTTTTGATCTTTAAACTCTTTTTCCTTATGAAAGTATTCTTGCCACTTGTCTTCAGGAAGATCTATATGAGTTAAAATTTCAAGCAAATAGATCCCCATAGATGGAAACAATTTAGCATTTGTATTTGTTTTTTCATTTAATAAATCTTCACTTAGCAAATCAACTGGGGAACTCATAACGACGTTACATATAGTATCCATAGTATTTGTAAGTTCATCTCTATACTTAATTGCTTTGCATAGACTTTCAACTAGTTCTTTTTTTTCAGTCGAAATTTTCTTGGCTAATTCCAACTCTGCTTTTTTAAATGCATCCTCCAATGTGCTGTAAATTTTCTCGTTGAATTCACTCAATTTCGTTGCGTACGAATAACAATGCCAGCACAAGCCAACGATAGACGTAATTGTTGGCAAAGCCGTTTCGGGTTTTAAAACTATACCTAAAACTACCCAAACAAGTGAATGGGCAACTATCAGTACTGAAAAAAAATGACACAATTCTATTGTTGTCTGCATCACAGAAGAAAGCAAATTTGACAAAATTGTCATGGGAAGAATTATTCCAGTCTTTGCCTTAAAAAATGTGATAAAATTGGATATTAACCCAACAACGGCTAACGTAATTGTGACATCTGACAATACATGGAATTGTTGATCCATAGGAACTTTGTTTGTGACTCCATAATTGAAATAACTTTTGTATGCATAACTAACTACTAACATTGGTATCACTGGCCCACAAACGACAATAGCCATTCCAAATGCTTCAATCAGTACATGACCTATACGTTTGACTTTTCGCTCCAAAAACTTTTTTGATTTTAGTTTCATAATTTTAAATTTTTTATAACATGTCGCATTTTGTGGAATTCTTTCATCATATTGTAAATTTACTTCATTTTCGATTTGTGCTACGTGCTTCATATGATGAAGAACTATATCCATCTGCAAAACATGCATATAATCTAAATGGGGAAGAAGTTGATGCACTAACGTTGCTCGTTTTCGTTCATCAGTATCCTCATGATTTGGCCGCAGCGGTATTTGGCCTCTTGCAAATCTTTCAGCTGACTTTCTTACTCTTTTTAAATACAATGCACGACTTAAGACTTTGATCAACCAACGCACTAAACCTGCCAACAATAAAGTTGTTAAAATAGCAAAAACGATTACAGCATTAGAATCTTCCGACCATGTCCTTTTTTGAATCCTTGCCCCCATACGCAATTTTTGTCTAGTTGGAATGTGCATGGTATATCCTGAGTCAGTTTTTAAACTTAAACGTGTAGTTGCAAATTGTTCACTAGGAAGATTTCGTATCAATTTTGCTATACTCTTAGTCTTCCCAGACTTTGTCAAATGGAATGGAGAATTACAAAATGAAGTTTGTAAAATCAATTTGCTATGTCTAACGGATGGCGCGAGCATACCAAGTGAAAAAGCAGAAATGTAAATGGAGCTAAAATAATTATAAGCGTCGTTTGCTGCATATGCCCATGAACCAAAAACATTACCGAACCCAATAATTTTGATAAGTATGGAATCTGTAATTTCCAGTTCATCTTTTATATTTTCAACATACATACTACTAAATAAACGCTTGTTACTTCTTTCAGTATTATTACTATTCAGCAACCCACTATCAAGCACATTTATTAAATTTGTTTGATTAAAACTATTTGAACATTGGCCTTCTAGTGTAGTAATTACAAAATCTCCACTTGTACTTTTTTGAATTGAAACTGAAGTATTTGTACTACTCTCAATGCTTTGAGAAATAGGATTTGGTGGGATAATGTTATAATTTTTTGGAGATATTTCATTGATGTTTCCAACTGATCTTAAACAAATAACACCATTTTCTGAAGTAATGTAATTGATATTTGCATTTGATGATTTGAGCTCTAAGCTCCCATATAATCTAGGAATTTCAGATTGAAATTGATTCACACTTGTGCGTTGAAATTCTAAAAGACCATATTTACTTTTAATATTAACGCTGGCTATAAATGCATCTTGAATACGCAATTCTACAGTTTCAGTTCCTACAATACTTAGTTTATTTAGAATCAGTGTATCGTCAATATGCTTTCTTGATGTATATAGATTAATGTCTCGCTGTTCTATAGTAAGGCTGGATGCAATTTCAAAGACCTTTTCCTGCTGCACTTCAACACTATCGCTTTTTTTGTTAAAATTAATGACCGCGATATCTATTTGCAAAATGCACCGTCGCCTCAATTTTTTTGCAATAAACGAAGAGGAACTTTCTGTAGAATTTTGTGAAATAGCAACACCTTCTTCCAAACCATATTTAGAAAGCATATCATCTACGAGTTGCTTATATCCAGGTGTATCAGCAACTTTGATGACGATATCACCATTTTCATCCGGTTCATCCGAGATTTTCCACGTTTTTGTCCCCAATGCACTACCATATGGAGTAAATACAGCCAATTTCACTCTATTGTTATAGTCCTTTGATTTTCTTAAAATGACTTCACATCCTTCAGCTTTCAGTTTTAAGTTGACTTTGTTACCATTTTCATAAATTAAATGACTTTCATGACTATATACAATAAGCAAAGCTAGAATGCAAAATGATAAGAATAACAATGCAGTTAAGCCAACATATGACAACCGTGGAACGAGCTTACAGATTCTTGTCAGTATTCTTTTTTCTTCTTTACCACTCATTGACTTCATATGCTTGTAATGCAAACATTCAATCAATAGACTGACAACCAAACTTGCAGCAACAGCATAAACCAAGCATAATACAAGCGGGAAAACCTGTATATCTAATAAATGAAAAATTAAACTGATCATCACAGCAGTACAAGTGAATGCTGTTTGTGCACTTTCAACAG
>MDTB01017227.1_pt1 | contig 11100 bp, 14 predicted proteins | sample 811161 | NCBI WGS metagenome assembly MDTB01 (sample SAMN05326650, study PRJNA326480) | marine metagenome | isolation source: seawater | place: Mediterranean Sea | collected 2009
AAGCGACTCTTGCTGAGCTTTCCGTGAGCCGTTCAATGCGCAAAAGCCATTTTTTTCTCCCATTTTTTGTTGGCTTTGACAAAAAACGGGAATCCAAGCGATAGCGGCAGGTAAAAAGGCAAGGGCGAGCAAAAAAAATAACTAAAAAAAACCTCCTCAAAAACCAATCAATCCTCAACCCCCCAAAAAAAGAAATCTCAGCTGCGGGTTTGAAAACCCCGATTTTCAAACGATAGAGCAGCGTGCGCAACTTTAGGCGGGGAAGTGAGGGAAGACAAAGCGCAGCGCCTAAAAAGGCACTCTGGAACGAGCAAGGTAAAATCAAAATCCCTCAATCTGCTCTAGTTGGAGTTGGTGGAGCTTTAATTAATAAGGGTCAACATGGTACCTTTGTGCCGAGCGTTCCTGGTACCTTTTTATGCTAATATCACTTCGTGACGCAACTCACTCCAGTCTTCCACCTTTGAGGGATGTGTGGCGCGCCTGGAGAGATTCGAACTCCCGGCACACGGATTCGAAGTCCGTTGCTCTATCCAACTGAGCTACAAGCGCGTAGCATTAGTGTATCACAGCAGACATTAAATAGAAAAGAAAAAAGAGGCCCTCTCGGACCGCTTTTTCACTTAATATCCGTCTTAAACCTATTTAGGTTTACCAATCACTGTGGCAAATTGCTTTGTATTCACCACTCTTTTGAATCACTTTGTTTGTATTAATATCTTTGATGCAAAGAATATTTCTATTGTAAACCCATCCAACTCTCACAACAGGAGTGTCTTCACCTGTACGAGAGAAGTTTCCTGAAAAGATAGTTTCTGATCCAGTGTAGTCTTCTGGGTAATCTATATTTCCTTCGTATTGAATGTAGCTTCCATCACCTTGTAAAACACGAAGTGTAACGTCTCCAGATATTCTTGTTGCTACGGAATTTCCATTCTCAATAGTATTAACTTGTACTAAGTCGGTCATTAAAAAACTGTAAACGCTTGCATTTCCGCTTACTTTTTTATACTTGAATGCTAATAAGGATTCTTTTTGACCATTGAAACCATCGGATAGTCTCGAAGAAAAGTTAACTAACGGAGTTCTTTGTCCATCAGAAATTAAGGCCTCACCTTTGTTAAGGATAGTAAAGTTATAATCATTTGGAAATGAAAGGGTTATAATGTTAAGAGTTGGAGAACCAAATGTCGAATTAGCTGCAGCTGTACCACTTGCCAAAGAAATGTTATCGCTAGGTGTTAAAGTACAAAGATCTAAAGTGAAGCTTTGATTATCAATGGTGACAGTTGTTGTATCAGTGGTAGTACTTAAATTATAGATATCATATCTACGTTCATTATTCACGAAGTCTCCATTTGGAAGCCCAAGTATGTCATTAATACAAACTGCGAAAGATATTGTTTGGCTTGCAAAAAGCATTAATAGTAGTAATAGTAGTTTAGTTTTCATTTTTTTCTTCCTTTATTTATTTTGAATAAAACCAAATGCTCCCTAAAGTATTTAATATGATGCTTAAGACTACTCTTTAATATGCTTTCAAGGGCTCTCTTTTTATTTAATTTTTCTGGCGTTTTTTGTATAGGGTTGTTTCCAAAATCGGAGGCACTGTCCATCATATATATCTTTTTTCAAGCAATTTAAATAGCACTAATCTCTGTAGGAATTCTACAAAGCTAGTTTTCTTTATGGGAAAATTAAATTTTTAAAAAAGGTAAAGGAAATGAGAGGGTGGTGTCCATCCATAGCGTAAACCACCATCACTAAATGTTGCGGTATGGTTAAATGTTGTATTTAAATTTGACGTATATCTTACTAACATTTTGTTTCTCTAAAACATTATCGAGTCGTCGTCATTATCAATTTCATTTTTTTGTGTTTTTACAACATATAATTTATCTCGCCTATTGATTGTAGGCTGTTAATCTCATCTTGAGAAAGAGGGGCTACTTCCTGAGACAAAGGTGTTGTTTCTTGAGAGCGAGGTGTTGTTTCTTGAGAGCGAGGTGTTGTTTCAGTGTTTCCTTTTGAACATGCTGTGAGTATTAATAAAGATGCAAGTAATACAAATAAAATTCCTTTTTTCATAATATCTCCTTTGTTTAATACTATTAACCTATCGTATTATGAACAGCGAGAGTTTCAACTAATTTACAAGATAAAGTGCAGTGTTTAGCTCCGGTCTAGTTTGTCTAAACGTCTCTGATGCCGATCTCCCTCAAACGCTGTGGTGAGCCAGGTATCGACGAGTTGCTTTGCGGTTTCTGTATCGGTGGTTCGTCCACCTAAGCAAAGGACATTTGCGTTATTATGAGCTTTGGCCATTTCGGCGGTTAAGTTATCATAAACAAGAGCCGCTCGTATACCTTTGTTTCGATTGGCTTTTATGCTGATCCCAATCCCGGTTCCACAAACCAAAACACCCAACTCAGTCTTTTGAGATAAAATACTCGTCGTGACTTTATCAGCAAAATCAGGATAATCAACAGATTGAGTATCAAAGCACCCCTCGTCAATCACCGTGTGTCCCTGTGTTTCTAAGTGGGCTTTAAGCGTTTCTTTTAGCTCAAATCCGCCGTGGTCGGATCCAATACTGATACGAATTGAAGTGGCCTTGTCTGTCATGTCATGTCCTTTTCAAAAACTGATTACTATACTTCGCTTATTATATGTCTTTTATCATACGACATACCCTCTTTTTTGGATAGCCATTTATAATTAAGTGACGCTTAATTATCGATACTTTGACAAATGGATTGTGTCGTGACCCATGCATTGGTTGCTCTGTCTTTAATGCATAAACTATTTTCTTCAAAAATCCAGTAAGCGTCAAATACAAAATTTGATTCACCTGCTCTTGATAAAGAGCCCTCGAGACGAATACCTTGAATATTGGGGTTGCTTCGAAGTATCCCTTCATATTGAAAACGATCAACTGTAATTGTAAATGTTCCTGAGTTTACAGCGTTCTCGTTAGTTGACCAGGTAAAATTTGAGGATTGTATAGAGTAATCGTGGGTATTGTTATCGTTTTTACCCGTATAAATAAAATCAAAAGTCTGTCGATAAACGACATCATCATTTGTCATTCTATCAACCTCTGAAAAAGTACCTGTTTCAGCATCTTTTTCTTCTATACGCTTGGTGTACATCCGAATTTGATATCGGTTTAGAAAATCTATTTCAATGGTTCGATGATTCTCATCGTGATTAAATTGCCCGATGACAGTCGTGTTTGTTTCTCTATCTAAAATATCACACCGGTTGAGCGTGTGGGATTGATCCAGTATGCGAACGGAGGTGGTTGGAGATGAGTCAGGAGCGGCTAAAGCGTAATTTATATAGCCATCATCACCAGTGCTATTGCTTGACCGAATTCCTAATCCTCCACTGCAAGGAGCACCTTCTTCACTGAGCACAGGTAGCGTTGTGAAAAGTGTTATCATCAAAATACTAAAAAGAATAATTTGAAATCGTTTCATCATAATCTCCTGGTAGGGTATTACCTCATTCGAAGTTCTGAAATACGATTGAGTGCGGCTTTCTCAGCATCTGTTAAGGGAGAATGTGCGGCTGTTGTTTGTTGTGAGGAACCGCTTGAGGAAAGTCCTCCCCCACAAGCAGTGAGCGATAAACTCAGTACGAGAATCGTTAATAAAAACAGGCAGGCTGCCTGAAATGGGATGGTGATAGATAGTCGTTTCTTCATTTTTTATACTCCATTTGACACTAGTTTAACATAAGGATAAGTAAAAACCCTAATAATCAACTCTAGAATAAACGCTATAATCAAGCCTATGATAACGCGTTTTTATATATTCTTTTCGGTTTCTTAAGGAGGGTGGTTTCATTTTTTTTTGCTAAAATTAGTCAGTTGGATTAATTAAAGACCTAAATGATCCCTTTTGAAGAGAGCCTAAGGTGTGCTCTCCGAATTGAAGGCGCTTAAGACGGGTGACTTGGAGACCGACCTTTTGGATCATGCGACGGATTTGACGATTTTTGCCTTCTCGCATTGTCATGGTAATCATCGTTTCACTCTGTTTGCTAATACGCAGTGATTTTGTTTTACTGCCAAAAAGCGTAATCCCTGTTTCTAATTTTTGAATTTGAAGCGTCGTAATGGCAGCGTTAAGCCAAACCTGATAAACGCGTTCATGAGGGACGTCTGCCGCCAAGTAGGATTTCGAAATTTGACCACTATCGGTCAGTAAGATCAGTCCTTCAGAGTCCTTATCCAGTCTTCCGATGGCATTGAGGTGTTTGAGGTGATCGGGCAAGAGATCTGTGATTTCAGTTTCTCCTTTTTGAGGACAGTTAGTGACCACGCCTCTTGGTTTATGAAAAGCAATTAATACGCAATTGTCTTGATCTTGTTGAATCTGATTGGACAACTCTAGGGTATCGACTGAGGGATCGATAGTATCACCTAATTGAGCTGTTTTTCCATTCAAGGTAATCCATCCCTTTTTGATGTAAGCCTCCGCTTCTCTACGAGAGCAAATCCCTTCTTGAGAAAGGTGTTTTTGAAGTCTAATAGGAGGCAAATCGGTCATCTATTCTATTACCTTAGATCACGTCATTATCTTTGAGAGGTGAGAGGTCTTCTAAAAAAGAGCGAATAGCCGTTTCCCAAGACGGGCGTTTATGAAGTCTCAAGTGATCAAATTTATCGCAATTCAATACACTGAAAGCCGGTCGCTTTGCAGCTTGTGGATACTGAGAAGAGGGGATGTTTTGAACGATAGGAAGTGCGTCTGTATTGAGCTGTGTTTGCGTGGCTAAAATAAATCGGGCAACATTCGCCCAGTTCGTAAATCCCATACTACTATAGTGATAAATACCGGAGGGAACATCTCCAAATGGTTTGTGAGAGTTTCTTGAGATATGATTAGTAAGTGCACTTATCATGGAGGCAACATCTTTGGAATAAGTAGGGCTCATCCATTGATCGGAAATAACGGATAAAGACTCCTTTTTTTCGGCTAAGTTTAAAATAGTAGTGATGAAGTTTTTACCATGCGACCCAAACAGCGATTGAAGTCTGAAAATCAGAAAGTCGCTACAGGTCCCTTGAATGGCCTGCTCCCCATTTAATTTGGTTTTTCCATAATAGTTGAGAGGGTTTGTGGTATCTGCTTCTTGATAGGCGTCAGTTGCGGTTCCATCAAATACATAATCTGTGGAAAAATGAATCAGAGGAATTCTGTGCGCTTTGCAAAAGAGTGCTAAGTGTTTCGCCCCTAAGTGATTGCTCTTACTTGCCGTGTCTTGATCCGATTCGGCACCATCGACATCGGTCATCGCTGCGGCATTAATGATAAGATCAATGGGGAAGGTCTCTTCAAGGACGTTGTTCAGTTGATCTTGATCATGAAGCTGTATTGTTTCAGAAGAAAAAGGTAATACCGAGTGGTCCTTACTAAGGATCTGAACGAGATCTGTGCCCAAAAGTCCGCTTGCACCAAGAATAGCGATTTTCATGTAGTGAGGTTGCATAAGGACCTTACGTCTTTGAGTAAGTCCTCAGCGATTTCCTGAGTTTTAGCTTCAATAAAAATCCGTGCGATGGGCTCTGTATTCGACGGACGTGCATGAATCCACGCAGAATCCAAATAGACCTTGACCCCATCTTGGTGATCTTGTTCTTTGTCTTTAAATTGGGTTTTGAGAGACTCTAATAGAGGGAGGACTTCTTCACGGGAATTTAAAGAAATCTTATCTCGAATCATCACGTAGCTAGGGTAGGTGGAGACGATCTCGGAAACGGTTTTTTGGGTGGTCGCTAAATGCAATAACGCGAGGGTGATACCGGTTAAACTATCTCTTCCCCAACCAATTTTGGGATAAATCACGCCGCCATTGCCTTCCCCGCCAACAATCGCTTGATGATCGCGCAATCCTTGGGTGACATGTGTTTCTCCAATTTTGGTGTAGTGTATTTTTGACTGATACCTTGCCGCAATATCGTGAATGAGTTGCGAGGTTGATAGATTGACCACGATGGTTTCTTCTGTGGCATTTTCGGAGCGAAGGACATGGTCAATGCAAAATCCCAAGGAGTAATCCTCTCCAATAAAGCGCCCGTTTTCATCTAAGATAACCAAGCGATCAGCGTCCGCATCTTGGACAAACCCAATATCATACTCACCAGCCGAAAGGGCCTCTTTGATCTGACTAACATTTTTTTCCAAGGGCTCGGGATTATGAGAAAAGGGGAGTGTGGGATCACCATTTAAGAGGTCAAATTGAACACCTAATCGTGACAGTAGTTTTTGGTTCGCCTCACAAGCTGCCCCATTATTAGGATCAATCAGCACCCTAAGTCCTGAGTTTTGAATAGGGGAGCAATCTAATTGAGCCATAATATGATCAATGTGGGTGTCTAATGCAGTTTCAATAACTCGATATTTCCCAACTTTATCCCAAGAGTGATAAGTAAAGTTTGAGTCTGAAAGTACCTGGTTAAAGACCTCAAATTCCTCTTGGGTCAAAAAAGATCCCTGGGCATTCATGAGCTTAATTCCATTCCATTCAGCAGGATTGTGAGAGGCGGTAATCACAACAGCCCCTTGGCAATCATAGTGGCCAATCAGTTGCTGACAGGTGGGAGTTGGCACAATGCCAATATCCAAGACATCGATGCCCGCCATCAATAACCCTGAAATCACAGCGCTTTTGTAGATCATGCCCGACCGTCGACTATCAGATCCAATAATCACAGAGCCTGTTTTTAAATAGGCACCGAATGCTTTTCCTATAGAGAGTGCAAACTCAGGGTCGAAATCCGGTCCAACAATTCCTCGAACACCAGATGCACTTATAATTAGTTTAGAATTTGACATGGCTCTATTATAAGGCGATTGGGGGATACTTTACAAGTAGATAAGTCCCTGAAAAGTGACAGAATGGACATCGTGACAGATCCTTTTCCTATGGTATACTGAAGCTTATGAACTTGTTTAAATTAATTTGGGTGATTGTTGTCGTTCCGATCATTTGTATGATCTTTTTTTTAGAAATGCTCATATCCGCACTCTTGTTGCCCTTGAATATGAACAAAGGTGCACTTAATTTTAGCATTACTCGCATCTTTCTAAGAATTATTTACGGTTTATTAGGGGTTACCATTCATGTTGAGGGACTTGAGCATATTCCTAAAGACAAAGCCTTTATTTTATGTGCCAACCACAGCAGTATGTTGGATATTGGTGTGATTTTGATGGCCTGTAATCGACCCATTTTCTTTATTGCTAAAAAAGAATTGATGTGGGTGCCTGTTTTAGGGAAATTAATGTATTTACAAGGCCATTATTTTATTCATCGTAAGAATAGAGTCAAAGCCTATGAAACCTTGGATAAAGTGAAATCTAATTTTTCGAAGAATCGATCGATTATGATTTTTCCGGAAGGTACGCGTTCCAAAACAGGTGCTGTTAGTCAATTTAAAAAAGGTGCTTTTAAGTTGGCTTTGGAAACGCATACCCCTATTTTACCTTGCGGGATTCATGGTGCATTTGAGGCCTGTCCTAGAGGCCGATTGGTCCCTAAAAATGGCCATGTTCAAGTTCGATTTGGTCCTCTTGTCTACCCAGAACCCGATACGAACAGCGCAATTGACTATGCTAACTCTGTTCAATCTAAAGTTATTGACTTGATGGGGTAGCGGGTTACCGGCCTTTTTCCACAATAAACAAGCCTTGTTGCGCCAGTAAATTGGACCAAGGGCTGGAAAAGAGAGTTTTCATCCATGGCTTGGAATAAATAGATTCTTCCGCGGTGATTCGAATAGACTCTTTGTGACACAGCGCACGAAAGTCCTTGATGGTTAAGACCCGAATATTAGGCGTATTATACCATTCGTAGGGAAGGTTTTTAGTCTTAGGAGAGTGCCCTGTGAGTGCCATATTTAAGCGAACTCGCCAATAGCCAAAATTTGGAAAGGTAACAATCCCTGTTTTACCAACACGAGTCATTTCATTGAGTACAAACACAGGGTCCATAACCTCTTGCAGGGTTTGACTTAAGATCACCACATCAAAAGAGTTATCTCCAAATTCTTTGAGCCCATCATTGATATTCCCTTGAAAAATAGAGATGCCGTCTTTCATGCAAGATATAACATTAGAAAACTGTAAATCAACACCGTAACAAATACCGTCTTTTCTGTCTTTAATTTGTTTCAATAGCTCCCCATTTCCACAACCAAGATCTAGAATGCGCGCATGTGAAGGAAGATGAGACAGAATCTTGGTATGGCACTGTGTTTTGATGTCTATCATACCTGATCTCCTCTGATAAAAACGGTTAATGCTTGATTTAGTTCATCATTTTCAATTAAAAAGGCGTCATGACCATAATAAGAGTCTATCTCAGCATAGCTCACGTCTTTATTGAGACGCATTAAACTATTGACGATGGCTTTACTTTGCTTAGGTGTATACAGCCAATCTGAGGTAATGGCAATGACAAGAAACCTTGCCGTGCTTTTGCGAAAGGCATTGTCAAAAGACCCATAGCTATTGGCTAAGTCAAAATAACTCACCGCTTTAGTAAGATAGACGTAAGAATTGGCGTCAAAACGATTGACAAATTTTTCTCCTTGATAGTTCAGGTAACTTTCAATTTGAAATTCAGATCCAAAATGAAAATGATACCCAGAAGCGTCTTGAAGATCTCTACCAAATTTTTTATCCATGGATTGTTCAGATAAATAGGTGATATGTCCAATCATGCGTGCCACGCTCAAACCTGCTGTTGGCGTGCTTTGATCATAGTAATGACCATCGGTGTAATTGGCATCTGTGCGAATAGCTTTTCGTCCCACAGAGTCAAAGGCTACGGCCAATGGAGAAACCTGTCCAGTGGCGGCTATTGGAATACAAGTGCGAACATTTTCTGGATATTGTGCGGTCCATGAAAGAGCGATCATTCCACCCATAGAGCCTCCAATAACGGCTTTTAGAGTTGAAATACCTAGATGATCGATTAAGGCTTTTTGAGCCGTCACCATATCGGCAATAGTGATGATGGGAAAATCAGTGCCATAGGGTTTGTTGGTTTCGGGGTTGAGTGAAGCGGGGCCCGTCGATCCTTTGCATCCTCCAATAACATTAATGCACAGAACAAAGTGTTGGGTGGTGTCTATGGCTTTTTCAGGTCCAATAAAGCGATCCCACCAGCCAATATAACTCTCGTCCTCAGCTGAACTAAAAGCAGCGTGGGCATCCCCGGTCAGTGCATGACACACTAAAATACAATTGTCTTTAGCCTCATTAAGCGTCCCATAGCTTTCATAAGCCTGAGTGATGGGGCCCAAAGTCTGTCCCCCTTCAAGTTGCAAAGGGTTAGGGGGCTCAAAAGCCGTGAAGTATTGTGTTGATACGGATGGAGATGTCATTGTTAACTCTTTTTTTTCTTAGCCCCATTTAATAAGATCTACAGCTCAGTATATCATGCAGAGCGACAAAATGAATACTTCTGATCCCGAAAAAAAAATTTCTCTTATGTTGATCCAAATCGCGCTGTCACGTATGATTAGAACTACATGAGCATTTATTTTTGTCACCATTGTCATATTGCAAAGTCCAGTCAGGAATTGACGGCCAGTAATGGCAGATACACCTGTCCAAAATGTCAACGACAAATGAGGGAATGGGAATCTGAAGACTATGAGATTAGTGACGAGGCGGCCTTGGCGGCGTATGATTATGATCATAAAGAGGCGGATGGAACGTGGATTAGTGGGATTCCAAAGCATTATTCCATTCAGCAGGTGAGTGAAATGGTCATGCAATGTGAAGATCAGTTGAAGAATAATCCCAGATCTGTGAGTGCCCATTTTACACTGGCGAATTATTATATTACGGAACAAAACCTGGCGCGTGCAAAGTATCATTTAAGTGTGGTACTTACAGAAATGCCGCATCACAAAAAGGCGTTTGAATTGATGGAACAATACTTCCCTGAAGAGGTGAGTCAATTTGTTACACAAGAACCCTCTAAAAAAGAGATGATGCCTTCTCAGAAACACGATGGCGTACTCTCTAATACAGAACTTGTATCGACATTTGAAAGTGCCTTGGATTTTATTGAAACGCAGCGTTGGGAGGATGCTTATCCCAAGTTAACACAAGTGATTGAACATGACTTTCATCATATTGGCGCGAGACGTTGCTTGGCGGATTATTTTTTGAAGAAAAAGGATTATGAGAATGCCGTTTTACAGCTTAGTCTATTAAAAGGTCTAAAGCCCAATGATTTTCAAGTTGAATTTAATTTAGGCGTTGCGAATTATTTTGCAAGAAACTTAAGACGATCTTTAGCCTCTTTTAAAGCGGCGTTTGAAAAATGCACGGATACAGAGGAAACTCAGAAGATTAAATCTTATATTAATCAGATTGAATCGGAGTTGTCTGATGAATGAGCTGTTTCTGGGGTAAATCCTAATGCAAGAGAATTAATGCAAAACCGTAATCCCGTTGGTTTGGGCCCGTCTGTGAAAACATGACCTAGGTGAGCTCGGCACCGTCCGCATTGAACCTCAACTCTATCCATACCTAAAGAGTTATCTTCATAGAAAAAAACGGCCCCATGAATGACTTGAAAAAAACTGGGCCATCCTGTCCCCGAATCAAACTTTGTATCTGAACGAAATAAAGGTTTTTTGCAGGAAATGCAAGTATAGCAACCGACTTCTTTATGTCTTAAAAACTTGCCTGAAAAAGGCGGTTCTGTAGCACCGTTAAAGCAGACATTGAACTGTTCTTTGGTAAGATGCGTTTCATGATCATTTGAACCGGTATTCATGGGGTGCTCTTGTGTCATAACGTCTCCTCAATTAACTTCCTTCCCTCCCATCCCATCAGTTAGTATACCTGAAAAATAGTGCGTATGATAGCGTGAAATAGTGGATGTAAACCTGTTGTTTAAGGCGATTTATTAAGGCTATTAGTGGATAAAAAGAAAGGGATAGTGTATAACTATATCATGATCAAAAAATTGTTGCCTCCGATTCTAAAGCCATTTTCATCACTTTCGTATCGCGTGGTGAACTGCCCGAGCTGTCAGAAAAAATGTCGGTTCCCAATTAAAAAAAAT
>MDTB01031799.1_pt1 | contig 11100 bp, 9 predicted proteins | sample 811161 | NCBI WGS metagenome assembly MDTB01 (sample SAMN05326650, study PRJNA326480) | marine metagenome | isolation source: seawater | place: Mediterranean Sea | collected 2009
AAGGATCTAAAGAGTTTATGAAAGAGGAGGAAAGATTAATCATAATTAGTGAACTAAGCGTAGTTGACTATACAGAGTTATCCATTGATAAAGATAGAACAGTGGTTAAAACAATTTTAAAAATTTATAAAAATTATAGCAGCAGATATCAAATATTTTTTGGAAATGGTGGAGATCAGAGTAATGAAACTATACCTGAATATAAGATTTGTAAAGAATTAGACATAAAATTGATTGATGGTTTAGGAGATAAAATTCAGTCATCATCAAGGTTACTTAATAAAAATGGAAGTTAAAAATATTGCATGTATAGGGGCTGGTTTTGTTGGTGGTCCAACAATGGCTGTTATTGCTCTAAAATGTCCTGAAATAAGAGTCACAGTGCTTGATAGCAATGAGCACAGGATTAATTTATGGAATAATAGTGTTGATAAGTTACCAGTCTATGAACCTGGATTATCAGAAATAATAGCTGAAGTTAGGAATAAGAACTTATTTTTCTCAACAGATATAAAAAATACTATTGATCAGGCTGAGATGATTTTTATGGCTGTTAATACTCCAACTAAGATTGAAGGAGAGGGAAAAGGCTACGCTGCGGACTTATCAAATATTGAAAAATGTGCCAGAGAAATTAGTAAATACTCAAACTCAGATAAAATTGTTATTGAGAAATCAACCTTACCAGTAAGAACAGCTGAAAAGGTTAAACAAATTTTGAATCAATCAAATAAAAAAAATCATTTTGAAGTATTATCAAATCCTGAATTTTTAGCAGAGGGAACAGCAATTAATGATCTTTTTAAGTCCGATAGGGTTCTTATTGGAGGAGAAAATACTGAAAGTGGTAAAAAAGCAGTCAAACTTTTAGTAAATATTTATAAAAAGTGGATACCTAGAAAAAAAATTATAACCACAAATGTTTGGTCATCAGAACTAACCAAATTAGTTTCAAATGCAATGTTAGCTCAAAGAATTTCGTCAATAAATAGTATTTCTGCAATATGTGAAAAAACGGGAGCAGATATTGAAGAAGTATCAAAAGCTACAGGCATGGATAATAGAATTGGTTCTAAATTTTTAAAATCATCAGTCGGTTTTGGAGGAAGCTGCTTTAAAAAAGATATTCTAAACTTAGTATATATAGCAAGAAACTATGGATTAAATGAAGTAGCAGATTATTGGGAATCTGTAGTTGCAATTAATACATACCAGACAGAAAGAATTGCAAATAAAATAATTAAAAGCATCAATAAAAATAAAGAAGAAAGTGTTGTTGCTATTCTTGGTTGGGCATTTAAGAAAGATACTAATGATTCAAGAGAGTCGGCTTCTATTTATTTAGCAAAAAAGATATTAGAACAAAATATTAAAATTAATGTATATGATCCACGAGTTAAAGAGAGCAGAATAATTGAAGACTTGTCAACTTTTTTTCAAAAAAATAATATAGATGAAAAAAAGATGAAACAACTATTATCTAATGTAAAAATTTTCAAAAATGCTTATGATTCAGTTATAAATTCAAATGTAGTGACAATATGTACAGAGTGGGATGAATTCATTGAGCTAAAGTGGGATAGAATTTATAAGAGTATGAAGGCTCCAAAACAATTATTTGATGGTAGAAATCTTCTAAATAGAAAAGAACTTAATAAAATTGGCTTTAAAACATTTTTTATAGGAAAATCATGAAAAAAGATAAAATTGCTGTTATTGGTTTAGGATACGTTGGCTTACCAGTGGCTAATATTTTTGCAACAAAATATAATGTCATAGGATATGACATTAACGTAAATAGAGTTGAATCCTTAAATAATTATATAGATGATACTCTTGAAATCTCAAGAGATCAACTTAAAAATTCACTTGATAGAAATTTAAGTTTAACTCATGACATCTCTGAATTAAAAGAATGTAATATTTATATTATAACAGTTCCAACCCCAATTAACAAAGATAAATCTCCAAATTTAACTCCACTTACAGATGCTTCTGCCGCTGTTGGTAAAATTTTATTTCAAGGTGACATAGTTATTTATGAGAGCACAGTGTTTCCAAAATGTACTGAAGAAGTTTGTGTCCCAATACTCGAGAAATCAAGTAAACTGAGATACAATATTGATTTTTTTTGTGGATACTCACCAGAAAGGATAAATCCTGGAGATAAAAATCACACTATTGAAAAAATTGTAAAAGTAACTTCTGGTTCAACACCTAAGATTGCAGAAAGGGTAGATCAACTTTACTCATCAGTTATTGATGCAGGAACATACAAAGCTTCATCAATAGAGGTAGCAGAAGCAGCCAAAGTAATTGAGAACTCTCAAAGAGATATAAACATTGCCTTTATGAATGAATTGGCTAAAATTTTTGATAAAATGGATATTGATACTAATGAAGTTCTAAATGCTGCATCAACAAAATGGAATTTTTTAAATTTTCAGCCAGGTTTAGTTGGAGGACATTGTATAGGTGTTGACCCGTATTATCTCGCAACAAAATCTCAAAGCTTAGGGTTTAACCCAGAAATTATTTTGTCTGGTAGAAAAATTAATGATAGTATGGGAAAATTTGTTGCGGATAAGGTATATAATTTATTAAAGGCAGATTCTACAAAAAACAAAAAGCTTAATATTTTGATTCTAGGTGTAACCTTTAAAGAAAATTGTCCTGATTATAGAAATACAAAAGTTATTGATATAATTAAAAGATTTCAAGAATTTCAATTGAATATTGATGTATTTGACCCCTGGATTAAGGATGATAATTTTGAAAAAAAGTATAAAATCAAAATTTTAAAATCTATTCCAAAAGAGAAATATAATGCAATAGTCCTTGCTGTTGCTCATAATGCATTTAAAGAAATAGATATTGTTGACTTAAAAGTTAATAAAAACAGTATAGTATATGATATTAAAGGATTTTTAGATAAAAAATTAACTACTAATAGACTATGATTAATATACACAAATTAAAAGATAAAAAAATTCTAGTTACAGGAGGAGCTGGATTTATAGGTAGTAATATCTGTGATGAGTTAATAAGATTAGGCTGTAAGGTTATATCACTTGATAACTTTTCAACTGGAAAAATTGTTAATATTAACCACCTATTGAATAATAAAAACTTTAAAAATATTGAGGGAGATATCCAGGACTTTGATATATGTAAGGAATCTACTTTTGAGGTAGATTATGTTCTTCATCACGCTGCAATGGGATCAGTCCCTCAGTCTATTGAAGACCCTATAAAAACAAATAATGTAAATGTTGGAGGATTTGTAAATATTTTAAAAGCTAGTGTTGATAATAATGTAAAGAGATTTATCTATGCTGCAAGTTCATCATCTTATGGTGATTCAACTAATATGCCTAAAGTTGAAGAGAGTATAGGTGAACCTCTATCTCCATATGCTTTAACAAAAAATATAAATGAACAATATGCTAATTTATTCAGTATGCTTTTCAATATTGAAGTTATAGGATTAAGATATTTTAATGTTTTTGGAAAAAGACAGGACATTAATGGCCCATATGCAGCTGTTATTCCAAAATTTGTAGCTCAATTAATAAAACATGAATCGCCCACAATTAATGGAGACGGCTCATTTTCCAGAGATTTTACACATATAAAAAATGTTATAAAGATTAACCTTCTCTCATTAACAACTGACAATAATAAAGCTTTAAGTCAAGTATATAATACTGCAGTTGGAGAAAGAACTACAATTTTAGAGCTTTTTGAGACTATAAAGGAGCTGCTTAGCAACTATGATCCTAAAATCAAAAATATCGAGGTAAACTTTGGTAAAGAAATGTTTGGAGACATTCCGCATTCATTAGCATCAATTGATAAGGCTAAAAAATTTCTCAAATATGAGCCGGAAATAAACACTATTGACGGGTTAACGGAAACAGTTGATTGGTTTTATAAAAACTTAAAAAAATGAAAAATATTTTAAGACCAATATTTGATGTTTTTAGATATATTAAAATTTTTCAAAAATATCTTGGAATGAGAATGTATTTAATTTTTTTTCTCTCAGTTCTTGCATCCGCTTTTGAAGGTATTGGAATACTAATGTTATTACCACTCCTTGAGTCTATTGACAGCAACTCTAATCAAAATGTAGAAGAGTCAGGAATAGGTAATCTTATTAACGATTTGATTGTATCACTGGGTTTTCCAAATAGTGTCTCATCTGTATTAATCTTGATTTCAATTTCATTTCTAATAAAGGGACTAATGACTTTTTCTGCTTTAGCATATAATGCATTTTTAAGAGGAGAATTACTTAAGGAGATAAAGATTAGGCTGTTTCAACTCTATTCAGAAATGAAATACAGTTATTATTCGTCTAAAAATACTGGAGAGCTGATTAATTTAATCAATGAACAGCCATCCAGAGCTTTAGAGGCTTTCAAACAACTAACACTTTTTGGCTCATATTTAATAAACACAATAATACTTATCACTCTTGGTTTTTTTATGACTGTTAGCTTTGGTTCAATGGCACTTATTTTGGGAATTATACTCCTCTTATTGTTTCTTAGATTAAATAAATATGTTCAATCTTTATCAAGAATTCTTGCAAAGGAAAATGGCACTTTAACCAAATGGTTGATCCAATCACTTCATGGATTTAAATACTTAGTCTCAACAGATCAAATGGGGGTTTTAAAGAAAAATATTAATAATTCAATTTCAACTTTAACATCTGCTCAAATTAAAGGCGGGATAGCATCTGCCTTTACTCAGTCAGTTAGAGAGCCAATAGCCGTCCTCTTCATAATGATTATTGTTTATCTACAGATTTTTATTTTTGAATTAAGATTAGAACCCATTTTAGTTTCAATAGCTCTTTTTTATAGAGCTTTAAATTCAACAATAGCACTTCAGAGCTCTTTCCAAGGAACATTTACTTATATAGGTAGTATGGAACTAGTTCATAATGAGTTTTTAAATCAAGAAAGTAATCAATCTAGTGACGGTGAAAATCAAATCACAAAATTTAAAGAATCAGTAAGGTTTGATAATTTAAGTTTTAGTTACAGAAACAGTAACCAAAAAGCACTCCAAAATATCAATATTAAAATACCTTTTAAAAGCTCAACTGCGATTGTTGGTGAATCAGGTTCAGGTAAAACAACATTAGTTGACCTTATAACCTTAACCAATGAAGACTATTCAGGTAAAATAACTATAGATGGAATAGATGCTAATAAAATTAATAAATCAAGTTGGAGAAAACATATTGGCTATGTTTCTCAGGATACTTTAATATTTGATGATACGATAGCAAATAATATTTCAATGTGGGGAGGAGATATTAATTCCAATGAGAATGTTTTACATAATATCAAAGAAGCAGCAGACAATGCAAATATTTTAGATTTTATAGAATCACTTCCTCAAGGATTTAATACCCTTGTTGGAGATAGGGGAATATTGCTTTCAGGTGGTCAAAAGCAGAGAATATTCATAGCAAGAGAATTATTTAGAAAGCCTGATCTATTAGTTCTTGATGAAGCTACAAGTGCCTTAGATTCAGAGTCAGAAAAAAGTATACAGGAGAGTATAGAGTATCTCAAAGGAAAAATAACAGTAATTATTATAGCTCATAGATTATCAACAATAAAAAAAGTAGATCAGATTTATTTGTTAGATAGAGGTCAAATAATTGAGAGGGGAACCTACGCTGAATTAAAAAACAATATTAACTCAAGATTTAGCAAACTAGTTAGTTTGCAGGTTTTATAACTTATTAAATATGTCAAAAATTATACCATATGGGAAACACTTTATAGACGAGGATGACATTAATGCTGTTGTAGATGTCCTTAAAAACAAGCCTTTAACTCAAGGAAAAGAAGTTGAATCTTTCGAAAAAGAAGTTGCTAAATTTGTAGGTGCAAAATATGCTGTTGCTATATCATCTTGGACTTCAGGTCTTCATTTAGCTAATCTTGCTTTAGGAATTAAAAATGGAGATAAAGTTATCACATCTCCTATAACTTTTGTAGCAACATCTAATAGTATTATTTATTGTGGAGCAGAACCTGTCTTTTCAGATATAGATAAAAATACAATTAATATATGCCCTGAAAAATTAGAGAAAACAATAAAAGAGAACCCTAATGTAAAGGCTATTATTCCTGTTCATTATGCAGGGCTTTCATGTGATATGGCTCCAATTTCTAAAATTGCCAAAAAGTATAATTTATCAATTATTGAAGATGCAGCACATGCATTGGGAGCAAAACACGCAGACGGATCCATGGTTGGGTCATGTAAATACTCAAGTATAACCGGTTTCTCACTCCACCCAGTTAAGTCTATTGCTGCAGGAGAAGGAGGTATTATAACAACAAACAGCAATGCCATCTATAAAAAATTAATAAGACTGAGAAGTCATGGGATCAATAAACTAGATGACAAATTCTTTAACATAGACCAAAGTATAACAAATGGAATTCCAAATCCTTGGTATTATGAAATGCAAGAACTAGGGTTTAATTATAGAATAACAGATTTTCAATGTGCTTTAGGTAAATCCCAGTTAAGCAAACTTAGCTCTTTTATTAAAAGAAGGCGAGAATTAGCAATAAGATATGACAATGAACTTTCATCCTTTGAAAACTTAGAGTCAATACATAAAAAATCTAGAGATATAAGCTCGCACCATTTGTATCCTGTTAGAATAAAGTTTAATAAGATAGATTTGACTAGAGCAGAATTAATGAATCATCTAAAAGAAAAAGGCATTATTACACAAGTACATTATATTCCAGTTACATCTCATCCATATTATCAAAATTTGGGATATAATACAGAATATTATAAAAATGCAAATGACTTTTATGAGGAGGCATTAACCTTACCATTATATTTCAAACTTAAAGATTCAGATCAAGACTATGTTGTGGAAACTTTAAAAATGTTAATTGAAAATTAAAATAAAAACATGAAAAACTTAAACAAATTTTATATAGATAATTTAACTGATATCGTATTTATCGGTTTTTCAGAAGTATTTGAAAACCTTATAAAAATTAATAATGAATTAGAAATAAATACCTCAATCATATCATCAACTAATCAATCAAAGGCAATAGAATTTGAACATAAAGTTTTTGATAAAATTGACAAACAATTTTATAATTATGTGGATAAGAACTTTAATATTTCTAATACTCTATTTATTTCTGTTGGTTCAAGAATTATATTTAATTCAGAAAGTATAAAGTTTTTTCAAGGCAATTTAATTAATTCACATGCTGCAAGACTACCTTATGATGCAGGAGGTGGAGCATTTTCATGGAGAATTATGAGAGAGGATAGAATAGACAACCAACTTTTTCATAAAATAACTGAGGATATTGATGATGGCCCAATAATTATATCAAATACTTCAATTATTCCCTCTAATTGTAAGAAACCAAAAGACTATGAAGAATATAGTCTAAATAAATTTCAGTCATTTTATAAAAACTTTATTACAAGATTAAAAAAAGGTGAGAAGTATAGTTTGAAAGAACAAACAAAGTACCTTGGAAACTATAATCCAAGATTATCTACCAATGACCATGGTTATATTGACTGGAATATAAATTCCTATGACTTGTTTAACTTCATCAATTCTTTTGACGATCCTTACCCAGGTGCAATGACATTTTTAGATAGAGGTAAATTTGGTGTTTTAAGAATAAAGTCTGTTCACTTACACGGTGGCGAACCATCTAATCATCCATTTATGTCCGGAATAGTTAAAAGACACGATAAAGACTGGTTAGTTGTTGCATCATCAGGAAAACATTCCATTTTAGTTGAAGAGGTAATTGATGAAAATGGAGAGAATATAATAGATCAAATTAGACAAGGAGACAGATTTTATACTCCGAATAATTACCTAGATCATGCAAAAAAGACCAAAGTAAAATTTACTTCCAAAGGGAAAAAGTATGATAAATAAATTAATTCTTGGAACTGCTCAATTTGGTTTTAACTATGGAATTAATAATTCTACAGGTAAAGTATCTAAGCATGAAGCTTTTAAAATATTGGATTATGCATACAAAAACAATATTAGAACTATAGATACTGCAGAATCATATGGTAATTCACAACAAATATTAGGAATGTATTTAGCAGCAAATCCAACTAAAAAATTTAAAATTATAACTAAGATTGATATTAATAAAAATTATGAAAAAACACATTTAATAGATAGTATTATCTCTTCAAAGGAGCTTTTAAATATTAATTTTTTTGAAGGTTATATGTTTCATGATTATAAATTCTTTAAAGATTCAGAATATCTATTTTCCAAATTAGAAAAGGCTAAAGAAATGGGCCTATTAAAGACTTTAGGAATATCACTTTATAATAATAATGAGATTGAAGACATTATTCAAAATTATAATTTTGATTTTATACAAATTCCATTTAATCTTTTAGATAATTCTTGTAAGAGAAAACCTATTCTAATTATGGCTAAAGAAAGAAATATAGATGTACATGTTAGATCTGTTTTTCTACAAGGATTATTTTTTAAATCAAAAGAGATTATGCCAACTAAGCTTAAGCCGCTGATTAAATATATAAATGATTTAGAGGAAATATGTTTAGAAAGAAACATATCAATTGATGAGTTAGCAATAAAGTATAATTATTCCAAAAGCTATATTGATAAGATAATATTTGGAGTTGATAATTTAAATCAATTGAAAAGAAATATTGAAATTATGAAAAGTAATATTCTGATTCCAAACAAAACAATTGATAAAATCAATGTATTAGAAAACGAATTATTAAATCCTTCAAATTGGTAATATGAGAATTATCGCAATAACTCAAGCAAGATCAGGATCAACTCGTTTCCCCAAAAAGATTTTAAATAAAATTAATGGGGAAACATTATTAGAGATTCATATTAATAGAATTAAGAAATCAAATTTAATAGATGAAATAATTATAGCAACAACTGAAAATGACAGCGATAATATTATTACAGAAATTGCAACTTCACTTAATGTAAAATTTTTTAAAGGAAGTGAGCATGATGTTCTAGATAGATTTTATAAGTCTATTATAAGTCTTAAACCAGACTTTATAGTTCGTTTAACCTCAGATTGCTCTTTAATAGATGGTAATTTAATTGATGAGATTATTGAAGAAGCTTTGAAAAAAAGCTTGGACTATTATTCAAATATCTTATTTCCAACTTATCCTGATGGTCAAGATATTGAAGTTATAAAATTTTCAGCTCTAGAAAAAGCATGGAAAGAATCAAAATTAGCATCTGATAGAGAACATGTAACGCCTTTTATTAAAAACAACTCAACATTCTTTGGAAAAGATTTTTTCACATCAGAGAACCACCAATATAAACAAGACTTTAATAAAGTAAGAATGGTAGTTGACTACCCTGAAGATTTAAAGGTTATTGAACTGTTAATTCAGTATTGTGGATTAAACGCATCATGGCTTGAATATGTAAAATGTTATTTGGCAGAAAGTAAAATCAGCTCTTACAATATTCAAATTGAAAGAAATGAAGGATATTCTAAATCATTAAATAAAGATTAAAAAATGAAAAAAGGACCTAAATTATATAAAAAGGCAAAACAGATTATACCAGGGGGTACAATGCTTCTTTCAAAGAGGCCTGAACTATTTCTCCCTGAAATATGGCCCTCATATTTCTCTAAGTCAAAAGGATGTAAAATCTGGACACTGGATAATGATGAATTAACTGATATGTCAATAATGGGTATAGGTACTAATTCCTTGGGATATGGACATGATGAAGTAGACAAAAAAGTTCAAGAAACTATAAAAAAGGGGAATATGAGTACACTTAACTGTCCTGAAGAAGTTGAATTAGCTGAAGAACTAATTGACATGAATCCTTGGGCAGATATGGTCAGATTTGCGAGAACAGGAGGAGAAGCCAATTCTATTGCAGTTAGGATTGCTCGAGCTGCATCAGGAAAAGATGGAGTAGCAATTTGTGGATATCATGGTTGGCATGATTGGTACTTATCTGTAAATCATAACTCTCAAAGTGATGATTTATCTGACCACTTAATACCTGGACTAAAGCCATTGGGTGTACCAAAAAAATTAAAAAATTCTGTTTTCCCTTTTCAGTATAATAATATCAAAGAGCTTACAGATATAGTAAGCAATCATGATATTGGGACTATAAAAATGGAGGTTGTTAGAAATGTTGGACCTGAAGATAATTTCTTAAAGAAAGTTCGCGATTTAGCAACAAAAAATAATATAGTATTAATCTTTGATGAATGTACATCTGGTTTTCGAGAAACATATGGTGGGATATATAAAAAATTTGATGTTGAGCCTGATATGATAATGTATGGTAAAGCTATGGGGAATGGCTATGCAATTACTGCCGTTGTTGGAAGAAGAGCAATAATGGAATACGCTCAAGACACATTTATTAGTAGTACTTTTTGGACTGAAAGAATTGGTCCTAGTGCTGCTTTGAAATCATTAGAGGTAATGAAAAGAATAAAATCCTGGGAAATTATAACATCTATTGGAAATAAAATAAAAAATGGATGGGAACAGATTTCTAGTAATTATGGTATATCAATTTCTTCATCTGCAATACCAGCAGTGAATGCTTTCAGTATTAATTGTAAAGATGCTAAATATTACAAAACTTATATAACACAAGAAATGTTAAAAAAAGGAATATTGGCTAGTACAAATTTTTATGCATGCACAGAACATAGTGATAAATATATTGATGACTATCTGTTCCATTTAGATCAGATATTTAAAATTATCTCAAAATGTGAATCAGATCAAATTGATATTAAGACTTTATTAGATGACTCTGTTTGCGATTCAGGTTTTGGTAGATTAAATTAAAGGATAGGTAATAAAAAAAAATTATTAGAATATAAAAATCATAAAAAAAATAAAATGACAGATTTAGAAATTATTGACAAAATTGAACAAATTAGATCTAAGAATAATATTAATTGGATGAATATATTGAGACTAGCTTTCAAATATGCACCTGATGAAGCTAGAGAAATAGTTTCAAAAATTAATTCTGATGAT